>Ga0163162_10000219_pt1 | contig 52440 bp, 29 predicted proteins | sample S55metaG_FD_115310 | JGI IMG/M metagenome (GOLD analysis project Ga0163162, IMG submission 115310) | Switchgrass rhizosphere microbial communities from Kellogg Biological Station, Michigan, USA - S5-5 metaG | ecosystem: Host-associated > Plants > Roots > Rhizosphere > Soil | place: USA... | reverse complement strand
TACACCTTCCCAATTTACCATTCTGGATGCGGATGCCTCCTGGGGGAAAATGGTTTATTACTGGGGCGCGGGTCACCATTCCACCATCGAGCCCGATCGTAACCCCACCTGGGGAGAAGAAAGCGAACTAATGACTTATTTCGACAGTATGAAGGCTAAATTTGTAGATAAAGGAATACCTTTCCTGATGGGTGAGTATGGAGCTTACCGGCGCACCACGCCTAAGGACCTCCCCACTCACAATGATGCAGTGGACTATTGGATCACCTTCAACACCCAACAGGCGATTGCCCATGGTATGAAGCCATTTTGGTGGGACACCGGCGGGTTTGTGGACAGGGCAACTGATACTGTGAAAGATGCCCGTACCGCCAACGCCATTTTTGCAGGTACTCATTGATCGTATATTGAAAACACTGTCGCAGATGAAAAAATATGCTATACTGATCATATTCGCATGGGGGATGTCGGCAATAACGGTAAAGTCACAGCAGATCGATCGTTTCTTCCCCGAAAAAGACCTGGTCACGACGGGCATTTACTACTATCCTGAACATTGGAACGAAAGCCAGTGGGAACGGGATATTGCCAGGATCGCGGAAATGGGTTTTACATTCGTCCACCTGGCTGAGTTCGCCTGGTATAAAATGGAGCCTGTAGAAGGGAAGTTCGATTTCGCCTGGCTGGATAAAGTGATCGCCCTTTGTGCGAAATACAAACTAAAGGTGTTGATGTGTACGCCCTCTGCTACCACTCCGGCATGGATGCGGGCGGATCATCCCGAGACCTTCGTAATGGATGGACATTACATCCGGGGTGAGCATGGCACACGAGGATTAGGGTCCATCGTCAACCCGGCGTATCGAAGGTTTGTTGAAAGGATCGTGACCGAAATGGCAAGACGTTACGGCCGGGATGTAAATATTCTCGGGTGGCAGCTGGATAATGAACCTGACGCAAAGCCGGACTATAGCCCATCTTCCCAGGAAGCGTTCAGGCAATGGTTAAAGAACAAATACAAAACCATTGATGCATTGAATGCCGCCTGGGGCGCCGCCTTCTGGAGCCAGTGGTACAATAATTTCGACCAGGTCATCATCCCTAACACTGCCCTCGTCGGCTGGTGGGGCAATAACCCCCACGCATTACTGGATCTCAAACGGTATTCGGCTGACGCCCAGGCTGAATTCCTGGACCTTGAAGCCGGCGTACTAAGGAAGTTCATTTCCCCGGACCAGTTTATAACCACCAACTACACCGCAGTCTCCACGGGATCTGATCCCAGGCGTACGGGAAAGCTCGATTTTGCTACGTATACTGCCTATCCCAATGGAGGCTCCGATAACCTCGGCGATCAGGGATTCCGGCTGGGGAACAGCAAGGTGATTCTCTTTGCTTCCGAATATTTCAAGTCGGTGGGCGGGGCATCCGGCGTGATGGAGATCCAGCCCGGACCGGTGAACTGGGGCAGCTATAACCCGCTGCTGCGGCCCGGCACGGTGCGTATGTGGCTGTACCACACTTTTGCAGCCGGAGGAAGACTCGCCTGTTCTTACAGGTTCCGCCAGATCAACTACAGCGCAGAACAGTATCATGCCGGCGTGATAAAGACAGATGGAGTTACAGCTTCGCCTGGCGGGGAGGAGTATATGCAATTTATGAAAGAGGTCGCAGCATTGCGGCAGCTGTATAAGCCCGGTAAGAAGATGCCTGAAAAGCTGGCGGCCCGCTCAACTGCTGTCCTCTGGGATCTGGAAAATTACTGGAGCATAGACAGGCAAAAGCAGACATTCCAATGGGATGCCTGGAATTATCCGGTGAAGTTCATGGAGCTGGCAAAGGAATTGGGCGCCCCTGCCGATGTCGTCGGGCCAACGGCTGATCTGACGAAGTACAAAGTGGTCATCGTTCCGGCATATGAAATGGCAGATTCGGGTTTAGTGGAAAAATGGAACGATTACGTGGCAGGCGGAGGACACCTGATCATCACCTGCCGGACGGCGACCAAGGATCATCAGGGACATTTTTGGGAGACTGGATGGGCAGCGCCGATATCGGGGCTTATCGGGGCGCATGTGTTGGCGACCGACATGCTTCCGGGATCAGTAAAGGGTGATATTCTCATGCAATCGTCCCATTATGCCTGGAATAGCTGGGCAGACCTGCTTGTTCCGGATAAGAATACCGAGGTACTGGCAACCTATGACAACCAGTTCTACAAAGGCGCTGCCGCGGTCGTACGGCGAAAGGTGGGTAAAGGAACTGTAACCTACATCGGAGCAGATACCAGGGGATCGGAGCTTGAAAAAAGTTTAATGCGTGATGCCTATGTCGCAGCCGGCGCCACTACGGATGATTATCCCCCCGGCGTGTATGTTTACTGGCGCGACGGCTTCTATATTGCCGTGAATTATTCTTCCCGCGACTACCAGGTGCCTGTACCTGCAACGGCCAGCGTTCTCATCGGGCAAAAGATATTGAAGCCAGCAGGGGTATTGGTTTGGAGTGAATAAAATAATTGAAGATGAAAAAAACAGTAAGACAATTTGCAGCCGGTGCTTTATGGATCACAATGGCATGTACGGCTAATGCGCAGCAGGCGCCAAAGGACAATAAGCAGGAGGAAAACATCCGCTCATTGATCAACCAGATGACCCTGCAGGAAAAAGTCAGCCTGCTGCATGCAAACTCGAAATTTTATGTATCGGGAATAAAAAGACTGGGCATTCCTGAATGGGCATTGAGCGACGGCCCTCACGGAGTACGGGCAGAAATAAATCGTGATAACTGGGCTTACGCGGGATGGACGAATGATTCTGCCACCTGCTTTCCGCCAGGTACGGCGCTTGCGGCCACCTGGAACCCCAAGCTTGCATACGAGCGCGGGATCGTATTGGGGGAAGAAGCCCGCGCACGGAAAAAAGATATTTTACTTGGGCCCGGCATCAACATCATCCGCTCGCCGCTGTGCGGAAGGAATTTCGAATACATGAGCGAAGATCCGCTGCTTATTTCCAAAATGTCGGTTGCTTATATCAGGGCATTGCAATCGAAAAATGTGGCGGCCAGCGTAAAGCACTGGCTGGCTAATAACCAGGAAGAGCATCGGGATTCCATCGATGTATACATGAGCGAAAGGGCCTTGCGTGAAATTTATTTGCCCGGGTTCAAAGCCTCCGTGACTGAAGGCGGCGCCTATACGGTAATGGCGGCATACAATAAATTCAGAGGCGACTGGTGTTCTGAAAATGCATACCTCGATACGAAGATCCTTCGGAAAGAACTTGGTTTTAAGGGGGTATTAATGACCGACTGGTCTGCTGCCCATTCAACTGTAAAAGCTGCTTTGGCAGGACTTGATCTGGAAATGGGGACAGATAAGAAGGATTACAACGAATGGTATTTTGCCCATCCGCTGATCGATGCCGTAGAAGCAGGGAAAGTCCCGGTGTCTGTGGTAGATGAAAAAGCGGCGAATGTGCTGCGGGTCATGATGAACACAAAAATGCTTGATGAGGGCAGCCGGGAAAAAGGAAAAATAAATACACCGGAACATCAGCGGGCTGCATATAACGACGCCGCCGAAGCAGCGGTATTATTGCAAAACAAGGGAAACATACTTCCGCTGAATTTCAATAAATTAAAGTCGATTGCAATCATCGGCGATAATGCGACCCGGAAGCATTGCGGGGGAGGGCTTAGCTCAGAAATAAAGACCTTGTACGAAATTACGCCGCTGGAAGCCATTCAAAAAAAATTCGGCGCTACTGTAAAAATAAATTTCGCACAGGGATATGAAAAGCAATCCACTTTTAAAGAGGGCAGCAGTGCCGGTCAGGCAAGCGCAGATAAGATTGACTGGAAACTGATCGATGAAGCTGTTAAAGCCGCAAAGGAATCTGATGTGGCTATTGTTTTTGGAGGGTTGAACCATGATTTTGACACGGAATCTTCCGATAAGCAAAACATGGATCTGCCTTATGGCCAGGACGTGCTGATCAGGGAAATTGCCAAGGCAAATCCCAATACAGTTGTAGTTGTCATAGCAGGTTCGCCGGTGAAACTGGCAGGCATTGCTTATCGTGTACCTGCTATATTGTGGTCATGGTTCGGGGGAATGGAAGCTGGAAACGCTGTAGCAGATGTGTTGAGCGGAAAAGTCAATCCTTCCGGAAAAATGCCATTCACACTTCCTGTCTCATTGGAACAGTCACCTGCGCATGCTTTAGGTAATTTCCCCGGAAGAGATTTGAAAGTGAACTATGAAGAAGATATTCTGGTAGGTTACCGTTGGTTCGATACGAAGAAGATATCTCCTCAGTTCCCCTTCGGATATGGGCTATCGTATACCAGTTTTGAATTTGGTGCGTTGTCGGCGGACAAGGCAGTTTATGGAAAGGATGAAGTGATCCATGTGAAAATTACCGTAAAGAACACAGGTACACGATATGGCGCAGAAGTGGCTCAGTTGTATGTCAGTGATCCGGTGGCTACCGTATTGCGTCCTGCAAAGGAGCTCAAAGCCTTTGAAAAAGTATTCCTCCAACCCGGGGAGAGCAGGACGATAATGCTGAACGTGAAAGTTGCCGACCTTGCTTTCTTCGACGAATCAAAAAATGATTGGAATATCGAGGCGGGAGACTTTATCCTGCAATTGGGTAACTCCTCAGCCAATATTTCCCGGACATTGAAAATTGCAGTCAAATAATTGATATGGCAAAGAAAGGGATAGCAATTACATTTTTTCTTTTGGCAGGTAATATTTTAGGTTTCGCTCAAGATCCGTCTGGGGATGAGCGGAAAAAGTTATTTGACTATAGCTGGAAGTTCTTTTTGGGCGATACCGCATCTGCCGGATCAAAGGATTTCGACGATAAAAGCTGGCGCAGCCTCGATCTGCCGCATGATTGGAGTATTGAAGGGGAAGTAAACCCTAACAACCCGACAAAAGGCGCCGGCGGTTATTTCCCGGCTGGAACAGGCTGGTACCGGAAAAGCTTCAGGGTCCCCAATGAATGGAAAAGCAAGAAGATCTCCATCTATTTTGAGGGGGTTTACATGAACGCTGAGGTCTTTATCAATGGAAGATCGCTTGGCATCCGTCCTTATGGCTATTCTTCATTTAGCTATGACCTTTCCCCTTATCTGGCACATGGCCAAGAAAATGTCATAGCGGTGCGGGTGGATAATTCAAAACACGTTAATAGCCGATGGTACAGCGGTTCCGGCATCTATCGTCATGTCTGGGTGACGGTGACGGACCCTGTGCATGTGGCAAATTGGGGAGTGGAAATTACCACCCCTGACGTGTCTTCCAAAAGGGCCGCCGTTCGAATAAAGACTTTGGTAAAAAACGAAACAGGCTCTTCTCAAAACATTGTCCTTAGGACGCAAATACGTGCTGCTAATTCCAGGAACATTGCAAAAGATCAGATCAAGGTCAAACTATCTCCCAACAGTGAAAAAGAGGTTGTACAAATTGTCGAAGTGTCAGATCCTTTTCTTTGGACCCCGGGAACGCCAGATCTATACATTGCACAAGCAGAGGTGCTAAAAGGCAACAAAGTAATTGACGATACAAAAACCAGTTTTGGTATTCGTTCCATACAATTCACTGCTGAAAATGGGATCCGGCTCAATGGCACAACCGTCAAGATCAATGGCGGCTGCGTGCACCACGATAACGGGTGTTTAGGGGCTGCGGCGTTCGATCGTGCTGAAGCGCGGAAGATCGAATTGCTTAAAGCTGCAGGATTCAATGCGGTCCGTACTTCTCACAACCCGCCTTCTGAAGCATTCCTGGATGCCTGCGACAGATTGGGTTTGCTGGTGATCGATGAAGCATTTGACTGCTGGAGGGCAGGGAAAAATAAGTTCGATTATGCCGCCTATTTTGATCAATGGTGGAAGCGTGACCTGGAAACGATGGTCTTACGAGATAAGAACCATCCTTCCATAATCATGTGGAGCATAGGGAATGAAATAGTCGAAAGGGGTACCCCCGAGGCGGTAAGGACAGCAAAGATGCTTGCGGGCGCTATAAAGATAATAGATAGTACCCGCCCTGTCACATCGGCTGTTGTGGAAAATGGTAAAGATTGGTCTGTCATGGATTCGTTGATGGCCGCACACGATGTTGCCGGCTATAACTATCATTTGAATAGTGCGCCATCCGACCACCAGAGAGTGCCGGAACGTATTATCCTTCAGACGGAGTCGTATCCCAAAGATGCTTTTGCCAATTGGAAATTGGTGCATGACAATAAATATGTCATTGGTGATTGCGTTTGGACGGCAATGGATTATTTAGGGGAGTCGGGGATAGGACGCTGGTACTATTCGGGTGAGGTGCCCGGTGAACATTGGGAGAACAATTTTTTTCCCTGGCATGGCGCCTATTGCGGGGATATTGACCTGATTGGCTGGCGAAAACCCATATCGCATTACAGGAACCTTCTGTATAATAATACGGAGAAGCTCTATATGGCAGTTCGGGAACCGGAACCGGAGCCCCTTGAGATCAAGGAGACCTGGTGGTCGGTGTGGCCCACCTGGGAAAGCTGGACATGGCCCGGCTTTGAAGGGAAGAATATCCAGGTTGAAGTTTATTCGAAATATCCCCGGGTCAGGCTATACCTGAATGAAAAGCTCATTGGCGAAAAGCCGACGACCGAAGAACAGGGATACAAGGCTACGTTCCCGGTGCCTTATTCGCAAGGGGTGTTAAAAGCCGTTGGTGTGAATAACGACAAGGAGCTGGGGGCCTTCATCCTGCAAACTTCCGGCGACGCGGCAAAAATAAAACTAACTGCTGATGAGAAAGAGATGGCGGCGAATGGCCAGGACCTGGTCTATGTGACGGTTGAAATAACGGATAAGGATGGGATATTCCAGCCCAATGCCGCTAACCGTCTGCATTTTAAGATCGACGGGCCCGGTGTGATTGCAGGGGTGGATAATGCCGATGTGAAGGACACGGACAAATATGTGGCGGATAACCGTAAAGCATGGCACGGCCGTGCATTGGTGGTGATCAGAAGCACCCACAGTGCCGGTGATATTAAGCTTACGGTCAGTTCACCCGGATTAGCGGCAACTACTTTAAATGTGAAAACGCTTTAAATAAATATATTAAAGGGTGTTTACCTTGGGGACATGATCAGGCCGTTCCTTTTTTTATACTCGCCTGGCGTGAGGCAGGTAATCTTTTTGAAGATCCGGAAGAAATATGGCAGGTTCTCAAAGCCTGTCTCTTCGGCGACGGCTTCATAGGATAGGGGAGTGGTGGCGAGAAGATACTGTGCCCGTTCGATCCTTTTGATCTGCACATAGGCCAGTGGCCGTTCGCCAGTGGCCTGCAGGAATAGGCTCGAGAAATAGTCCTGGTGCAGGTTGGCTCTTTTGGAAAGTGCGCCGACGGTCAGGTCCACCTTGAGGTTGAACTGGATATAGTGGATGGCGTCCAGGATCTTAAGAGGGATGGGCTCTGGATTCCGGGATACGAATTCGCAGGAGTTCAGGAAACGGGCTATGAATTGCATGATAATGCCCTGGGTCTCCAGGTAACAGGCGTCGCTGACCATTTCATTGAGTTCCTGGTAGTGCCGGTAAAACACGTTCTTTTCGTAGACTTTCGGATTGTCCGACCGGTTGATGCCCCTGTTCGGGTTGATCTCCAGCAGCCGGTGGAAATTGGCAACGTCTGTTGGACCTGCGGGGATCTTTACGGTCTTGCGGTTATATTCGAAGATCGAAATGCCTCCTGCAGATTCTTCGAAGAAATGAAGGAAATACTGACTTTGATAATTATTGCAACGCAGGTGGCAGAGCGTAAAGCTGGGAATGAGGTATAAGAATCCTTTTTCGAGAAGGACCTCTTCCGTGGCCGTTTGCACCAGGCCTTCTCCATCGTCGATATAATACACCCTGAAATAGGGGCTGAGTACATTGGAGTAGTTCCACTTGTTGTTGAGTTCGACACGGTCCACGTGCAGCAGCGAAAAAGTATGCCCCAATAGCTTTTTACTCATAGGTAGTAATTGGCCGAGGAGCCAAAACCTCGGATTTGTATAATAGAAACTCTACTTCATATAATGAAACACGCAGTCAGATCGATTAAATTTGTTCCGGGTAATGATCCGAGAAGCCGCTAAATACTTGATAAAGATAAGGAAGTTGCCGGTTTTTGGTATATAATAAAAGGGAAGACGATTTGCTTGCATTTTCAGCTACGTCGGAAAATGTATAATGAAATGAAACGATATTGTTTAGCGCTCGACCTGGTAGACGACCCGTCATTGATAGCCGAATACCAACAATGGCATGCCGCCGGCAGCGGGTGGCCCGAGATCAGGGAAAGCATTACCAGGTCGGGTATTGTAAGCATGGAGATCTATCGCACGGGAAACAGGCTTTTCATGATCATCGAAACGGATGACTTGTTTAGCTTTGAACAAAAAGCCGCGCTGGATGCCGCCGACCCGAAAGTAATTGAGTGGGAGCAGCTGATGTGGAAGTTCCAGCAGCCCTTGCCCTGGGCTGGCGAAGGAGAGAAGTGGGTCGTGATGGATAAGATCTATTCCCTGGAGGAAAATAAAAGATAGACGAGATCACTGTTTTTCGCAATCGGAAATCATCGAAACAAAGGCTGAAAAAATAATAATTGTCACCTCTATGATCAGAAAGACTTTTTTATGGGCGGCGGTCCTTTGCTTTATTCTTACAGGTATTGGCAGCGCCCAATCGAATGCGCCAAGACCTTATGGTCCTCTTCCAACGGAGAACCAAATGAGGTGGCAGGAAATGGAATATTACGCCTTTCTCCATTTTTCCATCAATACGTTCACTGACCAGGAGTGGGGGTCCGGCGGCGATGACGTGAAAATATTCAATCCTGATAGTTTGGATTGCAGGCAATGGGCGCGTGTTTGCAAGGCGGCAGGAATGAAGGGCATCATCCTGACGGCCAAGCATCATTCAGGATTTTGTCTATGGCCTTCCAAATACACCGAGTATTCCGTGAAAAATTCACCCTGGAAGAACGGCAAAGGCGACATTGTGAGAGAACTGGCGGACGCCTGCAAGGAATATGGTCTGAAACTAGGCATATATCTTTCACCGTGGGATAGAAATTACGCGGGCTACGGAAGACCTGAATACATCACGTATTTCAGGAACCAGCTGAAGGAACTGCTCACCAATTACGGAGATATATTTGAAATATGGTTCGATGGGGCCAATGGAGGCTCGGGTTATTATGGCGGTGCGAACGAGACCCGCAAGATCGACAGCAAAATCTATTACGATTGGAAAAACACGTATAAGCTTATTCGCCAGCTACAACCAAAGATCGTTATATGGAACGACGGAGGGGATAGAGGCGACCTTCGCTGGGTGGGGACGGAAGCCGGGAACGTCGGCGAAACGAACTGGAGCCTGTTGAACGACACAGGTGATGTTCCCTGGAATATGCTGCACTATGGTCTTGAGAACGGCAATGCCTGGGTGCCCGGCGAAGTCAATACGTCCATCCGCCCGGGGTGGTTCTATCACCAATATGAGGATGCCAAAGTAAAGACCTTGCCGCAACTGCTGGATATTTATTATAGCTCGTTTGGCCGTAATGGCACCCTGTTGTTGAATTTCCCGATAGACAGACATGGCCTCATACATCCCAATGATGAAAAGGCGGCGGTACAGCTGGCGGATGAAGTAAAAGAGGCGTTTGCCGTGAATCTTGCAGAAAAAGCCAAAGTCAGCGCCAGCAATGTCCGTGGTAAAGCCAAAGCGTTCGCGGGAGACAGAGCGACGGACGGTAAGAAGGATACCTACTGGGCTACAGATGATGGAGTGACTGCTGCATCGGTGACACTGGATCTGGGAAAGCCGGCGGCTTTCAATTGCTTTATGGCGCAGGAATATATCCGCCTGGGCCAGCGGGTGCGTTCTTTCATCGTGGAGGCGATGGTGGGTGGCAGCTGGAAAGAGCTGGCGAGGGCGACGACCATCGGGTATAAGCGCATCCTTCGGTTTCCCGAGGTACGATCGGCGCGGCTCCGATTGACCATTACAGATGCCAAAGCCAGTCCGGTGATCTCCAACATTGGCGTTTTCGATGTCCCCCCTGTGCTGACATCTCCTGCTATCACCCGCGATAAAGAAGGAAAAATAACCATTGCCGCGGCCGACAGCCAGTCGGTGGTATATTACACGTTGGACGGGAGCGTTCCAACCAGCCGAGCTACAAAATACGCCGGACCCGTCGCGACGGATGGGAAAGCAGAAGTTCAGGCCATTGCAGTCGACCCGTCGACGGGCAAGGGCAGTCCCGTGAGCCGTGAACAATTTGATATTCCTCATACGTCCTGGAAAATTGTGGGGACCGATGATGAAAAAGCTGCTGCTGTCATCGACGGCGATCCTCATACGTCCTGGCACCAGCACGGCGAAAGTAAGAAGCCTGTCGATGTTGTGATCGACCTGGGGGGAAGAGTGGATCTCGCTGGATTCCGTTACTTACCTGACCAGGGCCGGCATGCAGGAGTCATTACAAATTATCAGCTTCTTGTGTCACAGGACGGGCAGAAATGGCAGGCGGTGGATGAAGGAGAGTTTTCCAATATCAACAACAACCCCTTGTGGCAGGTGAGGAAATTCCCGCCGGTGAGTGCGCGGTATATCAACCTTCGTGCCATTCGTAATACAGAGGGAAACGATGATGCAGGATATGCGGAGATAGATGTGATCACGGAGGTGGGGGGCACTCCGGCTCAATGAACCAGGTGCAAAAAAAATCCATATGGAAATTAAAGAACAATTGAAACAAGAGCGGGATACGACCGATATTAAACTTCCGCCTGTAATATTTGGAACCAGTGGTTTGGGAAATCTTTTCGTTGCTGCCGATGAGGAAGCGAAATTTGAGATCATTAAAGAATGTTTTCGATCATCGAAGGGTCCGATCGTCTTTGACACTGCGGGCAAGTATGGCGCCGGACTTGCGCTGGAAGTTTTGGGAAGATGTTTGAAAAGGTTAGACATTTCTCCGGACCAGGTTACCATCAGTAACAAACTGGCATGGGTGCGAACTAAATTAAGAACACCTGAACCGACCTTCGAGCCCGGAGTGTGGAAAGATCTGAGGTATGACGCGATACAAAAAATAAGCTACCATGGAATTATGGAATGTTTCGAACAGGGCAATCAATTGCTTAATGGATACATCCCTCAAATGGTTTCTATACATGACCCTGATGAATACCTGGCTGCCGCCAAGGATAAAAAACACGAACAGCGGCTTTATAATGACATTTTAAACGGCTACAGGGCTTTATATGATCTAAAAGAGAAAGGGAAAGTAAAAGCGGTGGGCATAGGCGCCAAAGACTGGAAGGTTATTCGTCGTATTGCTGCCGATGTACCGTTTGATTGGGTGATGATCGCCAACAGTATGACGATTAAAAACCATCCACGGGAGTTGATCGATCTTATGCTTAGGTTTCAACAGGATGGGGTGGCGATCGTTAATGCGGCAGTATTTCATTCCGGTTTTCTTACAGGCAGTGATTATTTTGACTATAAACTGGTGACGCGGGAATCGCCGGAAGGCGAAGCTTTATATAAATGGCGATCTGAATTCTTTGCTCTTTGTAAGGAGTTTGAGATCGCGCCTGCTGCTGCTTGTATTCAGTTTGGCTTACGGGCGCCGGGAGTCAGCAGCATTGCGTTGAGTACAACGGATGCCAGGCGAATTAAAGATAATATAGACATGGTGCATACGGAGATACCATTAGACTTTTGGACGGCAATGAAAGAGAAAGGGTTGATAAGTGTAAATGTGTCAAGGTAAAAAGGCTGATTTTTATAAATTGTAAAAATAAATTATTAGTTATGTCAATCTCCAGAAGAAATATTTTGAAAGGCCTTGCATTGGGGCTCCCCGCATTACATTATGGTCCCGGCGCGATGGCGTTGAAGAATGGGACATCCGGCAATCCGCTGTTGGGCGGCGTGCTATCCTCTATCGCGGACGGCCCGTTCGCGCCAACGAGGGCGTCCTTACGGGCTTACAGCGTACCTGACTGGTTCAGGGATGCGAAGTTCGGTATCTGGGCCCACTGGGGTCCGCAGTCGGCAGTCGAATACGGCGACTGGTATGCCCGCAATATGTACATGCAGGGGCAGAAACAATACGATTATCATGTAAAGACCTATGGTCACCCTTCTAAATTTGGATTTAAGGACACTATTCCGAACTGGAAGGCGGAGAAGTTCGACCCTGATCATTTGATGGGTTTGTATAAAAAGGCGGGCGCGAAATATTTCATGAGCATGGGGGTGCATCATGACAATTTCGACCTGTGGGATTCCAAGCACAATCGCTGGAACGCCGTGAACATGGGCCCGCGCAAGGACATCGTCGGAATGTGGAAGAAGGCGGCCCAAAAGCATGGATTGAAATTCGGGATCAGCGATCATCTCTGGATCGCATATAAATGGTTTTCCACGAGCAAAGGCAGCGATAAAGACGGACCGTTGGCCGGCATCCCGTATGACGGGGCCGACTCAAAGAATTTTGAATACTATGGAAGATGCGAGGAGGTTTTTCAGAACCTGGAATGGCAGGAGAATTGGATCCCGGAAACCTGGAAGCAGCATTGGTTCGACAGGATCAAAGATCTCGTGGACAAATACGAGCCCGATCTTTTATATTGTGACGGGCATATGCCCTTCGAAGAGCACGGACTGGCAATCCTGGCGCACCTGTACAACAAGAGCGCGGCGAAGAACGGAGGGATAACGCAATCCGTCTATACGAGCAAGCGTGCGGAGGATGCTGCAAAAGGGACGGGGATCTGTGTTTTCGATGTAGAGCGGGGAATAGTGGAGTCCATATGGCCACAGCCATGGCAGACAGATACCTGCATCGGCGACTGGCATTATAACAAGGAGCGCGTGGGCCATTATAAATCCCCCAAGACCGTGGTCGACCTCCTGGTGGATATCGTCAGCCGCAACGGCAACCTGATGTTGAATTTTCCGTTGCCGGCCAGCGGCATGCTGGATAATGATGAACTAACGGTGCTGGACGGCATCACCCGGTGGATGGCCGTCAACAGCGAGGCGATCTATGCGACAAGGCCATGGAAGCTATTTGGCGAAGGACCTGCAGCGGATGCTGCTTCCGACAAGAACAAGAAAGAAGCGGCTTTTAATGAAGGACGGCGGAAAGATATGACATATGAGGATGTACGGTTTAGCACCAAGGGTAAGACGTTGTACGCCTTTGCCATGGGATGGCCGGACAAGGGGGGACAGGTGACGATAAAGGCGCTGGGCTCGGGCGGTGCCGGCAGTTCAGGAAGTATTGCAGATATCCGGCTGCTGGGGCATGGCAAGGTAGACTTCACAAGAGAAGTGTTTGGGTTAAAGATACAATTGCCCGAAGGGAGACCTTGCGAGCATGCCATTGTCTTTAAGATCAGCGGTGAAGGGCTGGTGTAGATATGTATATTTGACAGATAATATGCTCCTTTATGAGAAATATTGCATTGCCGGTGATCCTCGCCTCATTTTTCTGCCAGACTGCCGTCAGTCAGGACATTTCGCTTACAGCGCCTGGCGGGCGCATCCGCTTTCACCTGGTCAACGATGGGGGCGGCCTTGTCTACAGCATTAATTATCAGCAAAAAGAGATCGTCTCCCGTGGACGCATGGGATTTGAGTTCCTGAAAGAGCCGGCTTTGGGAACGGGGCTTTCCATAGTGAAGAAGGAAACATTTGCCGTGCGGAGCTCCTGGTCCCCGGTGGTCCGTATCAAAAAAGCACGGGTCGACGACCGCTGCAATGCGCTGCGGCTTTCCCTAAAAGAGGACACCGGCCTGCGCCGGTCTATGGAGCTGGAGGTACGGGCCTATGATGACGGCATTGCATTCCGTTATAAGCTGCCTGCTGCGGCCGTCATTGGCGACAGGGTCATTACCCGGGAGCTTACAGGCTACCCATTCCCCGGCAATGCAAAGGCCTGGGTGGCTCAATATGGCGGTTATGCCACTTCCCAGGAATCCGAGTTCAGGCCTGTCTGGCTTCGTGATCTCACCCGGCAGACGGTGGCGGGTCTTCCTATGCTTATCCAGGTGGATACGTCCGTTTTTGCAGCCGTCACGGAAGCCGCCATCGATCATTACCCGGGGTCTTACATTGGCAGCGATTCACTACAGGATGGCCGGGTGATGCTCACTACCCGGCTTGCCCCGCTGCCCGGAGAGCCGGTTGACGGTGCAAAGGCCCGGTTCGGCGACAGTGTGTATACGCCCTGGCGGGTGATCATGCTGGCTGAGACCCCGGGCCGGCTGATAGAATCGGGGCTCATCGAGACCCTGAATCCCCCTTGCGCCATTAAGGACCCGTCATGGATAAAGCCCGGCATCAGCGCCTGGGACCACTGGTGGAGCGGCGAGGTTAAAATGGATATGCCTACTATCAGGCAATTTATCGATTTGGCGGCTGTTCAGGGCTGGCCCTATATGCTGGTCGACTGGCAATGGTACGGCCCTTTTAACGATCCTCGCGCTGATATTACCCGCACGGCACCACAGCTGGATATGCCGGCACTGCTGACCTACGCCGCAAGCAAGCATGTCAGGTTGTGGCTCTGGCTGTACAGCACGGACGTCAACAGGAATAATAATTACGAAAAAGCATTTGCCCTGTATGAAAAATGGGGTATCGCCGGTGTAAAGATCGATTTTATGGACAGGGATGACCAGCAAATGGTCGATTGGTACCGGAGGATCATCAAAGCCGCCGCCGACCACCATCTGCTCATTGACCTCCATGGTGCTTACAAGCCCGACGGCATCAGCCGTACCTATCCAAATTTACTTACCCGTGAAGGAGTGATGGGAGAGGAGTACAGTAAGTTTTCCAACAGGATAACGCCCGAACATAATGTCACGCTGCCCTTTACCCGGATGCTGGCAGGTCCGATGGATTACACGCCGGGCGGTTTTATCAATGTCACACCAGATGCCTTCCACCGGGGCGTACCTACCGAAGTGAAAAACACCCGGACAGCAGAATTGTCCAAATTCGTTATCTACGAGAGCCCTTTCACAGTCTATTGTGACGCCCCGGAGCACATTACAGGACAGCCCGGCGCCGATTTTCTCCGCCTGGTAAAGACAGTCTGGGATGATACAAAGGTACTGGCAGGCTATCCCGGAAAGTATATCGTCGTTGCCAGACGCAGTGGCAGCAGGTGGTTCATCGCGGCAATGACGAATGAAGAAGCACGGGATATCACACTGAACCTTGATTTCCTTCCAAAGGGGGCGTACCAGCTGGTGAGCTGGGAAGACGCAACGGATGCCGACGTCCATCCTCAAAACCTGCTGAAAAAGAAGCGAATGATCTCCGCTGGGGCTTCGCTGCGGTTCACCTTGGCAAAAGGAGGCGGTTTTGTGGGTTATCTTGATAAGCAATAAGAACAATTAATACAAAAAGAATATACTCATGAAAGAGATCCTGGCTATTGCTGCCATATTTATTGCGCTGAACACATCAGCCCAGGAATATCGGGCATACCCGATGTGGAACGCCAAACTTTCGATCGAACAAAGAGTGAACGATGTGGTAAGTCGTTTGACCCTGGAAGAAAAAGTTAAGCAAATGCTGAATGCAGCGCCGGCGGTGCCACGACTGGGTATTCCTGCCTACGACTGGTGGAATGAGACACTTCATGGCGTAGCGCGAACGCCGTTCAACGTAACATCCTATCCGCAGGCAATCGGCATGGCCGCAACATGGGACACCAATTCATTATATCGAATGGCCGATTATTCAGCATTGGAAGGCCGTGCTATTCACAACAGGGCAATTGAGCTCGGAAGGACAAATGAAAGGTACGTCGGCCTGACATATTGGACGCCTAACATCAATATTTTTCGTGACCCCCGCTGGGGCCGCGGTCAGGAGACGTATGGCGAAGACCCTTTTCTGACCGCCATGCTTGCCCGTTCATTTGTTCACGGTTTACAGGGCGACGATCCGAAGTATCTGAAGGCAGCGGCATGTGCCAAACATTTCGCCGTCCACAGCGGTCCGGAGCCATCGCGCCACGTTGATAATTTCAACCCTTCGGTGTATGATCTGTGGGATACTTATTTGCCTGCTTTCAGGGAGCTGGTAACAAAAGCAAATGTTGCCGGTGTAATGTGTGCATACAATGCAGTGAATACGCAGCCTTGCTGTGCAAACGATCTGTTGATGAACGATATTCTACGCAAGCAATGGAAATTTGCCGGTTATGTGACCAGCGATTGCTGGGCTATCGACGATTTCTTTAAATATCATAAGACGCACAAAGAGCCTGTGGCAGCTGCCGTGGATGGTGTAATGCATGGTACTGACATCGAATGCGGCACTTCGGTGTACTATACATTATTGGATGCAGTGAAAAGCGGTTTGATAAAAGAGGCGCAGCTCGATGTTTCATTACACCGGTTGTTCACCATTCGTTATCGTTTGGGTATGTTCGACCCCGTGGAAATGGTGAAATTTGCGCAAACACCAGTTTCTGCTTTGGAGGCGCCGGAACACGGCGCTCATGCGTTGAAGATGGCAAGGCAAAGTATTGTACTGTTAAAAAATGAGAACAGCACCTTGCCTTTGAAGAAGGCAATTAAAAAGATAGCAATACTTGGTCCTAATGCCGATAACAGGATTGCTGTCCTGGGAAATTATAATGGCAACCCCTCAAGAGTTGTTTCATTATTGGATGGAATAAGAGAAAAGCTCCGTGAGAACGTCGAGATCATCTATGAGCCGGCGATTGATTTTACCAATGATACGATGATGGTTTACGAGGATGTAACGGGTCAGTACAGCTGGGAGGGTAACAAAGGATTTAAAGCAGAATATTTTGATAACCGGGAATTGAAGGGAACGCCGGCTGCTGTAAGAAATGAAACCAGGATCGATAACTTCTGGCAGGAGGGCCAGCTTGTGATGGAAGGGATCAAAGCAACTAATTTTTCTGTCCGCTATACTTCAAACTACGTTGCGACAAAAGATGGTTCCTTCACATTTGAAGTTGCAGCAGATGACGGGTATCGCTTGTTTATCAATGACAACCTGGTGATTGACGCATGGCAGCGCAACCGGTGGGGCGCCAGGACGTATAAACTGGAAACCAGGAAAGATGCTGTTTACAAGATTGTATTGGAATATTGGCAGGGGGAGGGGAAAGCCAATGTTTCTTTACGAGGGGGGAATTTTAAAAAGACGGATCTTTCTGCTGTTGCAAACAAAGTAAAAGATGCGGATGTGATAATTTTTGCCGGGGGGATATCACCACAGCTGGAAGGTGAGGAGATGCCGGTGAATGCTCCGGGCTTTAATGGCGGCGACCGGACATCCATTTCATTGCCTGCGGTACAAACAGAATTGATGAAGGCATTACGAGCCACCGGAAAACCTGTCGTGTTTGTGATGATGACCGGGAGCGCCATTGCTATTCCGTGGGAGGACGAAAATATACCAGCTATTATTAACGCATGGTATGGCGGACAGAGTGCAGGCACCGCTATTGCCGACGTGCTGTTCGGCGACTATAATCCTGCCGGGCGGTTGCCCGTAACGTTTTACAAAAGTGATACGGATATTCCTCCTTTCACGAGCTATGATATGACCGGGAGGACATATCGTTATTTTAAAGGAGAGGCGCTATATCCCTTCGGTTATGGATTAAGTTACTCCAGGTTTGCATACAGCGGATTAAAAACGGCATCCGGACCTTCAGCAAATAAGCGCCTGACAGTAACTGCAATGGTTCGTAATACAGGGGCCATGGATGGCGAGGAGGTGGTGGAATTGTATATTTCCTACCCGGATGTTAAAGGAAAGGCCCCGATCAGATCTTTAAAAGGTTTCAGGCGAATTTTTCTAAATGCAGGCAGCGGGCAATTGGTATCTTTTACCCTGTCTCCGGAGCAATTATCATTGACCAATGAAAAGACCGGAGCGCTATACCTGCCTCGGGGTAAAATGGTGCTTAGCATTGGCGGGGGGCAGCCAGGAATAAAGAACCAAACAACATCCAGTGTTATATCCAAAGATATATTTATTCAATAACAAGTATTTGTGACGGACGCATTCGATTAACTTAGATATATGAAAAGAAGAGACCTGATCAAAGGACTGACGGCAACACTGCCAGCCTGGTACCTTACGAAAGCTTTCGCCGGCATTTTGCCGGCTCCCTACGCGCCTTTTCGCCCGGACTGGAATTCGCTGGCCAATTACAAAACACCCGACTGGTACAGGGACGCCAAGTTCGGCCTGTGGGCCCATTGGGGGCCGCAATGCCAGCCGGAGCACGGAGACTGGTATGGCCGGGGCCTGTATGAAGAGGGGAGCGATAACTATAAATACCATGTAGAGAAATATGGTCATCCGTCAAAGTTCGGTTTCAAGGATGTGATCAATGAGTGGCGGGCGGAGAACTGGAACCCCGATCAACTGGTGGAACTATACAAAAATGCCGGCGCCAAATACTTCGTGGCGCTGGCCAACCATCACGATAATTTCGACCTGTACGACAGCAAATATCAATCCTGGAACTCGGTGAAGATGGGGCCTAAGAAAGACCTCATTGGGGGATGGGCCCGGGCCGCGAAAACGCAAGGTCTTCACTTCGGCGTAAGCGTACATGCCTCGCACGCCTGGCGATGGTATGAGACGGCACAGCGCAGCGATAAGAATGGACCGCTGGCCGGCGTGCCTTATGACGGCAACATGACAAAGGCTGACGGCAAGGGGAAATGGTGGGAAGGTTATGATCCACAGGAGTTGTATGCCCAGGGCCATGCCCTCAGCAAGGATAGTTTGAACAATGGCAGTATACATAGACAATGGGGGTGGGACAATGGCATCGTCCCCCCTTCCAAAGCATACTGTGAAAAATTCTACCGGCGGACCATCGAGCTCATTGACAAATACCAGCCAGATCTGGTGTATTTCGACGACACGGCCCTTCCGCTGTGGCCTGTCAACGATGCGGGCCTCCGCATTGCGGCCCATATGTACAACGACAGCATTGCCCGGCATGGCAAGCTCCAGGCCGTCATCAATGGGAAGATCCTGGATGAGCAGCAACAGAAATGCATGGTGTGGGACATCGAGCGGGGCGCCAGCAACAAGATCGAGTCCTTTGTCTGGCAGACATGCACCTGCATCGGCGAATGGCATTATGACCGGCGGATCTACGACCGAAAAGGATACAAGACGGCTGCCACTGTCATTCGCATCCTGGCGGATGTGGTAAGCAAGAACGGCAACCTGCTCCTGAACATCCCTGTCCGCGGTGACGGGACCATCGACGACCTCGAGCTGGCCGTGGTGCAGGACATAGGGAAATGGATGAAGGTCAACAGCGAGGCGATCTATGCCACACGGCCCTGGAAGACATTTGGGGAAGGACCTGCCATTGCCACATCGGCGCCTTTACATGGGCAGGGTTTCAACGAAGGGCAAGGTAAGCCCCTGGGTGCAGAAGACTTCCGGTTTACCACCAGGGGCAATACGCTTTACGCCATCTTTTTCGGCTGGCCGGAGAATGGACACGTAATGATCAAATCCCTTGCCGGCAGCGGGAAAGCCGCCAACGTGACGATGCTGGGACACGGCGGTGACCTGGAGTGGAAGCAGGACGCGGAAGGGTTATCTGTCAGGCTGCCGGACCAACGCCCCTGTGAAAATGCCTATACTTTAAAAATCGATGGGCCTGTCTTCTCTCGTTAGACCGACCACTTGTCGATGAATTGTTTGAGACCGTCCCGGTACTGGTTCCCGATCGTGATGACTACATTGCCGATGTGAACGGAGGATTTGGTGATTGAATCGATCTTTGCCAGGGATACAATGAAAGATTTATGCACTCTCAAAAACTGACCGGCAGGCAGCTTTTCTTCCACACTTTTCAGTGTGGTGAGTGACATCACCGGCTTGTCGTTCCCCGTGGTAAACACTTTGATATAGTCCCTAATGCCTCCACATACCTGACGTCCCCGAAAGCAACCTTCACTAGCATTCAGGCAGCTTATAAGTCATACTTCTACAATCTACCCTCCTTCTTCTCATATTTTTTGACGGGAAAGAAACATACCTTTGTTTCGGGTATTATTGCTAAGTAGTTATGAAAATTAGTCGTTTCACTATTGCCACACATACTTTAGTCTGGATACTGTTGCTGGTAATTCCTTACGTTTCCACCGACCAGGTGTTCAATGCATTAGACCCTTCGTCCGACAAAAAGTATCTTTTGCTCTGCCTTGCTTTAAGTGCCGTACTGATCGTAATTTTTTACTTTAATTACTTTTTTCTCATTCCCAGGTACCTGCTTGTGAAGAAATACTGGGTCTATTTTTCATTTCTGGTGCTGGCTATAGTGACAGTATTTCTTCTTTCCGGCATGATGTTCTTCTTTTCCGGGTTTAATCCTGAGATATTACCCAAAACAAAACCGGCTATTGAGAGGATCTTCCCCGTGATAATAGTGAATGCCCTCTTATTGTGGCTCTTATCCATTGTTTCTTCCATTTTATGGACAGTTTACAACAGGCTGAAGCAAACCGAGAGTGAAAAGATGTCGGCACAGATTGCTTCTCTCAAATCACAGATCAATCCTCACTTTCTGTTTAATACCTTGAACAATATTTACGCTACGGCCATTGATGCCTCGCCAAGAACGGCAGACATGGTTGACAAACTCTCCGAGATGATGCGTTACACTATGAAAGATATACAACAGGATCTTGTTCTGCTGGAAGATGAGATAAATTATATCACCAATTTTATTGAATTGCAAAAATTGCGACTGGACAGGAGCGTGAAGCTGGAATATTATGCTTTAGAAGATATACCGGATTTACGAATTGCTCCTATGATACTCATCCCCTTTATAGAAAATGCATTTAAGCATGGAGTCAACTCGGAGCAGAAAAGCCGAATAAAGATTGAAATAGCAATGAATAAAACGGAATTTCAGTTAAGTGTTGTAAATAACAAAGTGAATGTTCAACGGGATATTGCTGAAAGGAGCGGATTGGGAATTGAGAACACGAAACATCGACTGAATTTAATTTATCCTTCCAAACATTTATTGGTGATCAGCGATGACGATAAGGAATTTTTTGTTTCTTTGTACATCAACCTGCAATGATATATGCCATCGCTATAGATGATGAGCCGTTAGCGCTTACAGTGATCAGATCATTATGCGAAAGGTGTGAACATGTCAATCTTAAAAAGACTTTTACGCAACCCAACGAAGCGCTGAAGTATTTGCGGAAATTCCCTGCCGACTTGATCTTTTGCGACATACAAATGCCTGCCATGACCGGGATCAATCTGGTTAAGGCATTGCAGCAAAATACAATGGTGATCTTTACCACCGCTTTCAGCGAATACGCTGCTGTTAGTTACGAGTTGAACGCCATTGAATATCTCCTCAAGCCCATCAATCAGAAGCGCTTCACGCAGGCTATTGCGAAAGCGCAGGAATACTATGAATATATCAATAGAAATGAACCAAGAGCAGATAAATATATCTTTGTTCGTGCTGATTTCAGTCTGGTGAAGATCCCTCTGGCTGACATCCTGTATATCGAAGGATTAGCCGATTATCTGAAAATCCATGCTAAAGACCGAAAAGCCATTGTGGCACGGATGCCAATGAAAGACATGATGGAAAAGCTGAATGCTGCCGACTTCATCCGTGTGCATCGCAGTTTCATATTGCCATTCAGTAAAATAGAGGCTGTGAGAGGAACAACTATTTTTATTGGGGATAAAGAGTTTCCTATCGGAAGAACTTATGCTGACGAGTTTTTCCGCCGCTATTCTTCTTAAAAGGAATTTACATTCTTCGCTTAATTATTCCCCTTCATCTCAAAAGTTTTTCAGAATTTATTTTTGCCGCCACATTTGTGTCTTGATCATAAGAATGATTAATTCACTGTTATGTATAAGATAATAATAAGCCTCTTTGTTTTATTCGGCACAACGCAGTTGTCTGCGCAATCAAAATATACGGTGAGCGGAACCGTTAAGCAAAGATCTTCTGGTGAAACACTCACAGGGGTAAGTGTAGTGGTAGTGGGAAAGTCAGGTGTGGGTGTACTTACCAATGAGTATGGATTTTATTCTCTTTCGCTTCCCCAGGGTGATTATACATTGCGTTTCTCTTACGTTGGATATAAGCAGGAATTGATTCCTGTCAAGTTGAGTTCAAATGTTACGGTAAGCATCAGTGTTCAGGATGAAAGCAGTTTGCAGGAGGTAGTAGTAAGCTCTAAGAGATATAACGATAATCTTACTAAGGCATCGATGGGTACCGAAGTGCTGAATATGCGGACGGCTGCAAAGATCCCGGTAGTATTTGGTGAAAAGGACCTGGTAAAGACCATTCAATTGATGCCAGGCGTAAAATCCAACGGTGAAGGAAGCAATGGATTTTCTGTAAGAGGCGGCGCCACCGATCAGAACCTGATATTGCTGGATGAAGCGCCCGTGTATAATGCATCGCACCTGCTGGGTGTGTTCAGCACTTTCAACAGCGATGCCATCAAAGATGCCACTATTATCAAGGGAAACAGCCCGGCGCAATTCGGTGGCCGCCTGTCGTCGGTACTGGATGTGAAAATGAAAGAAGGGAATAATAGGGAGTACCAGGCAAGTGGAGGAATAGGATTGATCAGCAGCAGATTGACGGTCGAGGGCCCCATTCAAAAAGAAAGATCATCTTTTATTATCTCGGGAAGACGGACCTATGCGGACCTTTTTGCGCGACTTTCATCGGACTTAAAAGACGTCAAATTGTATTTCTACGACCTGAATGTAAAAGCGAATCTGGCAGTCAACGAGAAGAATAAGATATTCTTCTCCGGCTATTTTGGCAAAGATGTACTCGGCGTGTCTAACATGTTCGGAAGTAAATGGGGCAATTCCACCGGCACATTGAGATGGAATAGTTTATTGAGCAGCAAATTGTTTTCAAATACTTCGCTCATCTACAGCAATTATGATTTCAATGTAGGGTTCAAAAGCGATGGCAGGGAAGTGAATTTCAACTCCCATATAAAGGATCTTAATCTGAAGCAGGATCTTTCTTTTTATGCAAATTCAAAAAATACCATCCGCTTTGGAATCAATGTGATATATCATACTATTACCCCTACAAAGGCGGGTGGGGCGGATATTGTAAATGTAAAAAAGAGCCGCAAAGGACTGGAGAATGCGCTGTATATGAGCAATTCTTTCAAGGCATCGGACAAACTATATCTTGACTACGGACTGAGGTTTTCATTTTACAACGTTTTGGGTGGAGATACTTACAATATTTACCAAAAGGGCCAGTTTGTCCGGTCTGTAAATTTAGCGGAGGGGAAGATTGGTAAAACCTATTACAATCTGGAGCCCAGGTTATCTGTGCATTACAAAGTAGCCAATACAACAAGTTTGAAGTTTGGTTATGCCCGGAATACTCAAAATTTGCACCTGATGAGCAATTCCACCGGCGGCAGCCCCACGGACCAGTGGATCGGGAACAGTTACAATATAAGGCCGGAAATAGCGGACCTGGTAAGCGTAGGGTTTAGCAGGAATTTTAAAGAGAATGCATTCGAGCTTAATACAGAGGCCTATTATAAGTCGATGCAGCACCAGATAGACTACAGAGATGGCGCAGACATAAACACCGTTCCTGATATAGAGAGCGAACTGCTCTTTGGCAAGGGCAGGGCCTACGGTGTGGAAATTCTTTTGAAAAAGAAAAAAGGAAAACTTACAGGATGGGTAGGTTACACGCTCTCCAAAACCGAAAGAAGATTGGATGGCATAAATAATGGCCGGTGGTATAATGCAAAGCAGGACCGTACCCATGATTTGTCGATAGTTGGTATTTATACTCTTTCGTCACGATGGACGCTCTCGGGTGCATTTATATACACCACCGGAAATGCAGTAACATTTCCTACGGGAAAATACGTCGTGAACGGTATGACGATCTATCAATATAGCAGCCGGAATGCGGACAGAATGCCGGCTACACATAGATTGGATCTTAGTGTTACCTACGAGAAACCTTCGAAACGAAGGTATTATAGCTCCTGGAGCTTCGGGTTGTACAACGTTTATGGCCGCCAAAATCCATACAGCATGAGTTTTAAAGAGAACAAGAGTGATCCGAGGAAGATAGATGCCGTGCAAACATCACTCTTCCGGTGGGTGCCCGGAGTGACCTATAACTTCAAATTTTAAAAAACTAAGAATGAAGAATATTATCGGCATATTATTCAGCGCCTTGCTGCTTACGGGTTGCGAGAAAAAAGTAAATTTACATTACAAAGCCAATCAATCCGGGATTGTCATAGAAGGCAATATCACCAATGGCGCCGGCCCTTATGTGGTAAGGATTTCGAGATCCGTCAGCCTGCCGGATACCGGCAGATATCCTGCTGTTGATGATGCCACAGTCGTCATCAGCGATAATGCGGGAAACAGCGAAACGCTTATTCCGCAAGAAGGGGGGACCTATCACACCACTACGTTAAATGGGGTAGAGGGTAGAACATATACATTGAGTGTGCAGTCGGAGAATCAGACATATACCGCACAAAGCACCATGCCGCAGCGAGTGCCGTTTGATTCTATTAAAGTGGAAGAGGTTATTTTCGCGGGCGAAAAAGAATACAATTTAATACCTGTATACAAAGACCCGATTGGAAAAGGGAACAAATACCGTTTCATGCTATCGGTCAACAACAAGCTCATCAACCAGCATTTCATCCAAAATGATGAAGTAAAGAATGGCGTTGTAAATACCCTTCGGCTTGAAATAAATGATGACGACCTGAAGCTGAAAAAGGGCGATCTGGTCACCATAAATATGCAATGCATAGATGAAGAGGTGGCCTTGTATTACAGCGCACTGGCCCTGATGGCTGACAGTGGTCCTGGCGGAGGCACTACACCGAATAATCCACCGGGTAACTTTTCTAATGGGGGATTGGGGGTATTTTCAGCTCATACCGAGGAGCGTAAGCGTGTCACGATACCATAGATAGTATCATTCAGCATTCACCTGGGCGAACAGCTTATCAGCCCCCTGACGCCGGACTGCAAATTACAACTGGAAAGCCGGTATGTGCTGAATACACTGTCCCCCTCGATGATCTTAACGTTAGCATCGATGGGCAGGCGCCGGAAGACCTGCGTTTTGCCGGTGACGGGCCAACTGATGGCTACCTCCTCGATCCCTGTAGCTTCGCCGATGCCGATATGCTGGCGCAAAGGGTTGGAGCCGAAGCTGCCGCCGGAGTTGAGGTCTCTGTAAACTGACCGTTCCTTGTTATGCTCCCTGAATGTCAATTTTATTTTGGCCCCGATGGCAGCCCTGTTCGATACGGCGCCCTGGAGTGAAATATTTATCCAATGATTTTTGTTCAGGCCCGGATTCAGATACAGGGAATTCTCAAACGCGTCGCCCGTATAGGCGCCACCCATTTTGATATAGATATCTTCATTGCCGTCATTGTCGAGATCGGCAAAGGATACGCCATGGCCTTTCTGTATATTACCCACCCTTGCGGAGGTTGTGACATCGAGAAAGTGGTCCCCGCCCATATTTTTGAATAGCTTGTTGGGCACGGCCGACTTGAGCTGTGGGTTCCCGGTGCCCAGGTAAAAATCCAGGTACCCGTCATTGTCGATATCCCCGAAATTGGCCCCCATTGCAAAGGCGGTGCTGTTCAGCCCTGCCTTTGCGGACACCTCTTCGAAGGTCCCGTCATGTTTGTTCCTGAATAAAAAGACCTTTCCCGCATTACCTATCGGCGACTGTATGGCCTCAGCTGCTGCATAATAAGAAAGGGACTGCGTAAACTCATACCCGCATACAAGGATATCCAGCCAGCCATCGTTGTCATAATCCCAGAACCAGGTAGGGAAGGTACGGGTCAGGTTATGGGTGAGGCCGGCCTGTTCGCTGACGTCCCTGAATTGGATGTCTCCGTTCTTACCCGATTCGTTCCTTAACAGGATCTTATTTCCATTCAAAGTGGAGAGAAAAATATCCGGTAGTCCGTCATTGTCATAGTCGCCGGAAGTGACCCCCTTGACGAATTTCACAACGGCACAGCCCGCTTTTGCCGCTGTCTCCGTAAAGGTCCCGTTCTTATTATTCACGAATAATTGACAGGGATGCTCCTCTTCGCCGGGCGTTGTCTCATTGCCTATAAAGACATCCAGCCATCCGTCGTTGTTGAAATCCGCCCAGGTGGCCGTCTGGGAAGGGTGCAAGGACAGCAATCCGCTGGCTTTCGTCACGTCGGTGAACGTACCGTTGCCGTTGTTCCGTAATAAAGAGTTGGGATCCTTACCAAACCTTCCTTTCCATCCCCCTCTTAGTACGAAGATATCCTTGTACCCGTCATTATTATAGTCCATCTGTTCGATGTTCAGCCCTCCGGTGAGAAAGCCCAGGCCGGAGGAGTCCGACACATCCGTGAATGTTCCGTCGGTATTGTTCCGGTAGTAACGCATCGACTCATTCAACGACCAGCTGCTGAGTACAATATCAAGGTATCCGTCATTGTTGAAGTCGTCCACGATGCTGCCGCCGGCAATGCATTTATAGTTCACCCCAATATTCATCGCGACATTTCTGAAAGGCTTTACCAGGTGTGTACTGTCATCATTCCTTACCTTCAAGAGAAACTGAGGGGGTACTTCCGACGGGTAGCCGCCGGTGGTCATATAGGCAATGTTCAGCAGCCATCTCGATTCCAGGTCACCGGGATTGTCCGCCAGTATTGTTTTGTATAGTTCGATGGCTTTTTCAGCGCCTGCCTTATCGCGGTGAACACCGGCTCCCGCGATGGGGAAAATACATGATTCCGCCGTATGGTTGTTGATGCAGTTGGTCCTGTCTCCCATTCGTAAATAAGCCAGGGCCAGATCTTTTACGATCGCTTGTCTTTGTTCGATATTTCCAAGGGATAGCTTGTTCAGCAGCTCCTGGAGGATATCTATCGCTTTCCGCTCTTCCCCTAACTGCATTAACGAGTTGGCTTTCTTGCTCAGCGCTTTTGTCCGTGCATCCTCATCCGAAGTATTGCTTACAATGGAGTCGCAGTATTCTATCATGGCTTCGGGCGAAAAGACATTCTCGTGGTTGTGATCGAACCTGGCCGAAACCTTTAAAAGGTCGATCATCTCCTGGTTGGGATGCTGTTTTTCCCTGCAGGATGCCAGGCCGATAAACACTATAAATAACAGCACACGGTGGAACATACCCTTATTTTTTTATTTTTGGATCATTGATCCTGAATGTCCGCAGACTGTCGTCATTGACTGCGGCAAGAATGATTCTTTCTCCATTTATCAGCCGGATCAGCGCCAGATCTTTTACATCGCCTTTCAATATGAACCCGCTCCTGGCCGGCGGCATGGAGGTGAATTCCTTTTTAAGGCTTCCGCGGAGAAAGCAGCCATAGGAGGCATCGTATCTTCCGGTGATGACATCTGTTTGGTAATCATTGCCTGCCAGCAGCAGATCCTTGTAGCCGTCATGATCGATGTCCTCGCAAATGATGGCATTGACGGGCGCGAATTGCGCTTCTGCGGGCAGGACATGTTTAATGAATTTGCCGTTGCCTGTATTTTCCAGCCAGCAGCTCCTGGTCTCATCACAATAGAAGCTTAGTACATCGGCTTTTGACTTTCCCGTGAAGATATCCTGAAAACCGGCTTTGGCATAATCTTCGTAGAGGAGGAATTTCTTTTTTACGGAAGGAACCTGCATGGCCAGCTGACCTCTGCTATAGGCAGGGTAGGAGTGTCTTACGCCATCTGCACCCTTTATATAATAGAACATAACGGGATCGACCCTGCCATTGCCATCGATATCTGCCGCATACAGCTCCATCGGTGTGGCCGCCCCAATCTGGTAGTCGCAGTTCTGACCGAGATTACCTGCGACAAGGTCCAGGTCGCCGTCGCCATCGACGTCTGCCGCAATAAGGCTTCTCCACATGCCATGCATATTGGCCACGCCCATGGAGTCCGTTACCTCCTGCAGGATCCCGTGCCTGTTCATAAAAAACCGCACCGGCATCCATTCGCCGGCAACCACCAGGTCCGGCTGTTTGTCATTGTTCAGGTCCATCCAGACTGCGGCAGTCGTCATACCGCCTTTTTCCAGGGCGGGACAAACCTGCGCCGTGACATCGGTGAATGTCCCGTTATCGTTCCTCAGTATAAAGCTGCGGGGAGACAAGGGATATTCCTTAGCGACGCGGCCCCCTATGAACAGGTCCAGATCGCCGTCACCGTCGATATCCCCGGCGGTAACGCAGCCGGCGATGGTCCGGACGGCATCCGGTATGGCATTTTTGCTCTGGCTGAAATTGCCTTTACTGTCATTGATGTACAACCGGGGTTTATAATATACAGCGTTTCCTTCATATTGAATGTCGCCGCCCGTGACCAGCAGGTCCGGGTCGCCGTCACCATCGGCATCGAATAAGGTACAGCCCATGTCCTCTTCCATCTTGATGCTGTCGACAAGGTTCTTTGACATAAAGGACTGGCCTTTCCGCTGCATGAACAGTTTACCTGAGAAATTGAAAGCGCCCCCGATAAAGAAGTCGGTGGCGCCGTCTTTGTCGATATCGCCTGTGGTAATGAAGGGGCCCAACTGGGAGTATTTATGAGGCAGCAGCCGCTGAAGAGCAAAATCATTGAAGGAGTTCTCATGGTGCCTGTAAACGATACCGGAAGAGGAGGTGATGTCGGAAAAAAGGCGCATTGTATCAGCATGCTGCATGTAGCGTACTTTAACAGCATTCCGCCACGACAAGACCATAAAGGTGTCCGCAGGGACGTTCTTTATCCGCTGAATGCTGCTGTCGGGCCAGATCACCGTGATGGAGTCGATCCGGCGGCTTTTGCCCAGGCCAAAAAGCAATTGCTGATCTACGGAAGAAAAATAGCCGCGAACGGGGTTTTCTTCCTGCATCTGCATACGGCCGTCGCTGTATACGCAGACCTTCGCGCCAAAACCGCGCCTGTTCAGGGAGTCGCCAGTCAGACGCAGGCTTACAAAATGTGCTTCCGGTATTTTCCCTTTTTGCACCGTATTATTAATAAATACAAAAGCTTCTTTATTGATGTTGTTCACGACGAGGTCAAGATCCCCGTCATTGTCCAGGTCCGCATAGACGGCGCCATTGGACATGGAAGGCTCGGCAATGCCAGCCTCGGCGGAGACATCCGCAAAAGTATAGTTACCCTGGTTGAGGAACAGGTAATTGGGGAGATTGACATGATCCAACTCTGCCAGCCGCCTTCGGATCAGCGCCTCCTGCTCGGCACGGGTCTTGTTGCTCCCGAATATTTTGCTGCTGAACTCCAGGAAGTCGGCATTGATAAAATCCCTGCCGATGCCATTGGTGACGTGGATGTCTTTCCATCCATCGTTGTTAAGATCCGCCATCAGGACGCTCCAGCTCCAGTCCGTCGCCTGGATGCCCGCCAGCTGTCCTATTTCACTAAAGTAGGGAATGCTCGTATCGCCCGCATGTACGCAGCCATTGTTCAGCTGCAGCATATTGCGCATGAACTCCGGCTCATATCCCATGTCCCGTTCCGCCTGGTACCTGTCGTAGTTCATGAAGGAAAAAGACTCTTTCTTTCGCCGGTTGAATTCAGGCAGCATGTCCAACGTGATGATATCCGGCAGTCCGTCGTTATTGATATCAGCCGCGTCTGCGCCCATGCTGGAATAGGATTGGTGCTGCAGTGCTCTGCTGATGACGTTGGTAAAAGTGCCGTTGCGGCAGTTGATCCACAGGTCGTCATTGGACAGGAAATCATTGGCCACATAAATATCGGGCCAGCCATCGTTGTTGAAGTCGCTCACTGTAACGCCTAATCCGTAACCGTCTTCTTTGATGCCCGCCTGTATGGTAACATCTGTGAATACAGGATGGCCTTTTGTTGAGGAACCTTCATTCCTGTAAAGCCTGTCATTGGCGGCCGAGCTGCCGCTCCGGTTGCGGGGCGAAATAGCATTGGTATAGCTACCCAATAAATAATTGACGAGGTACATGTCGAGATCGCCATCCCTGTCATAGTCAAGGAAGACGGCCTGGGTGGAATAACCTGAAAAGGCCAGTCCATATTCCTCCGCCTCTTCTTTGAAGGTGAGGTCGTGCTGGTTGATGAACAGGAGGTTTTTGGCGGGGTGGGCCAGGTCTTTTCCCAATAAACAGACATAGATGTCGTCATAACCGTCGTTATTAATGTCGGCAATACTGACGCCTGTCGCCCACACATGGGTCGATACGCCTGCTTTTTCAGTGATATCCTCAAATTTGTTGCTGCCTTTGTTGATGTACAGGCGGCAGCTGCCCTGGTTAGCAGTAAAGAAGATGTCTTTCAGGCCGTCGTTATTGAAGTCGCCGATGCCGACACCTCCACCCATGTATCCGAATTCATTGATGAACGAGACGGAGGAGTCATCATCGTTCAGGTTGTTGCGGAAATGAATGCCGGATCCATCCGGCTGCAGTTGGGTGAACAGGTTGTTCTTCGGGTGCTGGCGGCACGCAGAGAAAAAAGTAATAGTGGCGAAAAGCAGCCACAGGCGTACATATGGCATAGGAACAAGATACTAAAAAAAGCGGCCACCTGGTGGCCGCCCTTTTTTACAATGTTGATAAAATATTATTTGACCAGTGGGTTAGCCGATGTTTCACTGGCAGGAATGGGGAACAGGGCCACCTGCCCGGGTTTCGGGTCAGCACGCATAGAGGGGTAATACCCTTTCCCTCTCCATCTGAGGATATCGATGTTATTCACCTCTTCGCCGGCCATCTCCACAGCCTTTTCGTGCATGACGGCTTTGATGGCCTCGTCGTGGTTGGCTGGTGCCACGGGCGTCATGTGCACGCTTGCGCGGCCACGCACTTCATTGATATAGCTGGCTGCCTGGGCGGGCGTTCCCACTTCGGCCTCGCATTCCGCCAGCATAAGCAGCACTTCGGCGTAGCGCATAATGCGCTGGTTGATGCCGTCGGGGTGAAAACCATCGTCTGTCCAGTCCAGTATGGAGTATTTGCGATAGACTCTTTTCAGGACCACACCGTTATGGTTGCTGGTGGCGACGTTCATCCCGTCTACCGTTAATGCCTTGCCTGTCTGCGTACCGCCGAAGGTCATAATGTTATCTCCGGACTCGTAAAAGGTAAATTTGTACCTGGGATCGCCCACCTCGAATTCGTTGAGGATCGCATCGGAGGGGACCACGTTACCCCATACGATGCCGTACTCCTGGCTCCGCATGATGCTTCCGTCGGCTGTGGCGCCTTCGCCCGTGTAACCCCAGTTGAAATTGTTGTCGCCCTTGTCGACGAATACTACCTCGAAGATGGATTCAGAATTGAACTCATGACCGGAGGTGAATACTTTATCCGCCAGCTTGACATCGCCGTCGAAATTATCCAGGTAATTGTCCGTAAGGGCGTATTTACCATATACTTTCAGCAGCGCGGCTTTTGCGGATGCATAATCGCCTTTCTGCATTTGTACCTTGCCCAGGAGCGCATTGGCGGCGTCCCTGGTGGCACGGCCATCCGTGGAGTGGGCGTCAGGGAGCTTGGTGGCGGCATCGGTCAGATCACTGATGATCAAAGTGTACACATCGGCAGCCGGTGATTTGGCCTTATAGCCGGTGATGTTGGTCACAGGCTCCGTGTACAGCGGGACATCTCCCCACATGGTCACCAGCTCGAAATAGGCCCATGCCCGCAGGAACTTGGCTTCACCGATGACGACATCCCTCGCCGCTGGGTCATCCTTTACGTCAGGGCCTTTGGTAATGACCACGTTGGTTCGGTTGATGATCTGGTAGGAGCCTGTCCAGATGCTGGTCATGACGGAATTGGAAGGTGAAGGGGATGCCTGCTTCAGCAGCTCGGCCCTGGGCGCTTCCAGTTGGGATCCACCTGGGGCAGTTTCGCTGCCCCGCATATCATGGGTAAAGAACCATTCACGTCCGACCAGGTTCGCACTGCGCAGGGTGGAATAGGCTGCATTCACGCCGTTGCGCAGCTCTGCGGCCGTCTTGAAATAGCTGTCGATGGTGGGATTATTCTGATCGAAGACATTCAATCGCTTGTTACACGCAACTACAGCGGCTGCGCCGATGATAATTGCTGCTATTAGTATTTTGATATTTCGCCTCATAATATTTTGCTTTACAAGATTTGCTAGGATTTTTTAAAAATTTGCCTGGATGCCTACCTGGTAAGCCTTTGGCTGCGGATATACGGCGGCATCGATGCCATTGGTCAGCGCGGATGTATTCACCGTCCTGTTGCCCACTTCAGGGTCGTAGCCTTTATACTTGGTCACTGTAAATACATTTTGTGCCGAGACATAGATCCTGAATCCTCTTACAACACCTTTTGTCATGTTCTGCAAGGCCTTTTCGGGGACGTTAAAGCCCAGCATCACATTTTTAAGGCGGAGATACGAGCCATCTTCCAGGAATCTTGTGGAGGGTCTTGCATTTTGGTTGGGGTCGGCGGATACGGCCCGGGGGACATCGGTGTTGGTATGATCCGGCCGCCAGGCATCCAGCACCTTTGTGCTGGAATTGAAAAAGCGGACCATGCCTTCCGAGATCGTACGGGTGGCATTGTAGATCTTGTTGCCCTGTACGCCCTGGAAGAATACGGACGCATCGAAATTATGATAGTTCGCGCCCAGGTTGAACGAATAGGTAAAATTGGGAATGAAGCTGCCCAGGAATACGCGGTCATCGTTGTTGATGACGCCATCGGCTTTCACGTCCTTGAATTTAAGATCGCCGGGGCTGGTGCCGACGCCGTTGACGAGGGCGACCTGCTTCGCATGCTTGCTTACTTCTGTCGCGTCCTGGAAGATCCCTTCCACTTGCCAGCCATAGAACGACTGAATGGGATGGCCCACTGCCGAATTGGTGACATTATAGCCTTCGCTAAGGTCCGCATCGGAGCCCGCTTCGATATTGGTAACCCCCGGCGCAAGTGCGGTCACGTTATTCTTGATAACGGTGATGTTGCCGCTGGCATTCCATTTGAAATCACCGGTTCTCTTATTGTAGCCTACCTGCAGCTCGAAACCATTATTGGTCATTCCTGCCACGTTGACGGGTACTGTATTTGTCACATAGCCCATCGAGGGGGCGAGGGGAACTGCCAGGATGAGGTTGTCCGTTTTACGACGGAAATATTCAGCAGTCACCGTAATCGCATTGTTCAGTAAACCCAGGTCCAGGCCGAAGTTCAGCTGCTTGGTGGTCTCCCATTCCAGGTCCGGGTTAGCCAGCGCCGGTATCGAAGACGCGGGACCATTGTTGAATACATTTCCAAATGGATAGTAAGCGCTGTTGGAGCTGACCGTGGCCTGCCAGGGTGTCCATCCCAGGACAAACCCATTCAGGCCGGTGATGCCGTAGCCGCCTCTCACCTTCAGCTCGGAGATCTTCGACTGGGACTGCATGAACTGTTCCTGGTCGATACGCCAGCCTGCGCTGAAAGAGGGGAATGTCCCCCATTTCTTTCCGGGCGCCCAGACAGAAAGACCATCGCGGCGGATAGCCCCGCTCAGCAGGTACTTGCCCTTGTAGTCATAGGTCAAACGGCCGACGTAGGATATGAGGTCGCCGGAATTCTTCAATGTTTGCACAGAGACATTCGAGGCGTTGTTCAGTGTCTTGAGATTGTTGGACGCCTGGTTGCCGTTGGCATTTTCAGCGCGTGTCCTTTGCTGCAGGTATTCATAGACGGCGACGGCATTGACGTGATGGCCGCTGAAAGTCCTGTCGAATGTCAGCTGCTGGGTATATAGTTTTACAGTAGAAACACTGCGGTTATTGGTGATGGTAGCCAGTATTGCACTGTGACCTGCCACCGTTCCGCTGTCATCGAAAATGGGGGAGAATCGATAATCCAGCCCATTCGCGTGATCGATGCCGAAGGTGCTGCGGAATTTCAGCCAGTTGGTGAAATTAATTTCAGCATAGGCCGTACCCAGTACTTTCAGGGTGTTCCTGCTGCCGGGATTTTTTACCTTCGAATCTTCCACCGGGTTGGTGGGATCGCCGCCATCCAGCACGGAGTTCACACCCCTGTAGCCGTCAGTGGTGGTCGGGTCGTATACAGGCATGTGCGGCATCATCCGGATGACATTCACCAGGTTGGTCCTGGAGCCTGCTTCATTATTGTCGTATGCCTGCTCGCCGGACGCGAGATACAGGTTCTCTCCAAAGCTGAAGACCTTGCTGATCGTATGCTCCGAATTGATCCGGAAATTATAACGCTTGTACGCCACGGTAGGAGCGATGCCCGTCTGATCGAAATAACCTGCGGAAGCGTAAAAGCGGGATACATCGTTGCCGCCGCTGAATCCGATGTTATGCTGCGTCATCACGCCGCTCTTGAAATAGGCATCCTGCCAGTCGGTGTTGGTCTGGCCATAGGTTTGGGTAGCGCCCTGGTAAATAGGCCGGTTGACCCAGGGATCCATCAGCCTTCCGATATTGCTCCCTCTGTATGCTTTGGCGTATTCCTGGAACTGCGTCGTATTCAGCAGATCGAGCCTTTTTGTTACATTCTGGGTGCCGACATAGGAATCCAGGCTGACACGGATCTTGCCGCTCCTGTTGCCTTTTTTGGTAGTGATCATGATGACGCCATTGGTAGCCCTCGATCCATAAATGGCGGCCGTGGAGGCATCCTTGAGTACATCCACTGTCTCGATATCCCTTGTATCGATGGTAGAGAGATCTCCTGTCGGGAGACCATCTATTATGTACAGCGGGTTGGAGGCATACGAAATGGAGCTGATGCCCCGGATGCGCACAAGTGGGTCTGTGCCGGGGCTCCCATTATTGGTCACCTGCACGCCTGCCACCCGTCCCTGCAATGCCTGTGCTACGCTGGCGACGGGCAACTCTCTCACTGTCTTGCTGTTGACACTGGAAATGGCGCCGGTCACCGAAGCGCGCTTTTGGGTGCCATATCCAATTACAATTACCTCCTCGACAGCGCTGTTCCTTGATTGCAACTGTAAAGTAATTTCGCCGGAGTTCGGGCCCACTTTCACAGATGTCGATTGATATCCCACCATCGAAAATTCCAGGACGTCGCCGGGACTCGCGTTAATGGAAAACTCGCCTGATGCGTTGGTAGCGGTACCCCTTGACGTACCCTTTATAACCACGGATACACCACTCAAGGGAGTACCGGTGACATCAGATAGCCGCCCTTTAACAGTTGTTTGAGCGGACAGATGGAACGAAAAAAAGAGAAGTGTGAAAAGGAAGAAGGAGCCTTTTGCAATTCGCGAAATGGCTCTTTGGGAATTTCTCATAAGCAGACAATTAATAGATTAACAGAAATTTTTACGAAGGTTAAATCGCAGGATAAATTTAGGGAAAAAAGTTTCAACCGATTGCATAAATTCGGGAAAGTTTTTCAGCTTTTCCTTGACATCAGATGGTATATTATTGTATAATAATGTCTTAAAATATGAGCATCAATATATTATGGATGTATTTTCACTTCCTTTTATTGGCTAAAATTTGCAAAAAGTTTCAATGGATGTATATAAAACAGGATTTTTGGTCCGATTTGCAAGGGTTCTCCGCCAAAAACAATATTTATTTCAATCGGTTGCAATTCTGGGAAATCTCCCTACATTTGAAATGTAGGGTTGACATTTATTTGTCCATGCATCGATGCCGCCATCATTTTACTTTATTCCTTTTCAAATAAAACTAACGATCAAATGGCCTTACGTACAACCTTCATTCTACTCGCCTCATGGTTCATATGCGGAATGACTGCCTCCGCCCAGGACAAGAAATTATATATTTTCCTCTGCTTCGGTCAGTCCAATATGGACGGCGCCGCGCGGTACGAGCCACGGGACACAGTGGTAGATCCGAGGTTCCAGGTATTGCAGGCAGTCGATTGCCCCGATCTGGGAAGGGCAAAAGGGGAGTGGTATACTGCTAAGCCGCCATTGTGCCGCTGCCATTCCGGCTTGTCCCCCGCGGACTATTTCGGCAGGATGCTGGTGGATCATCTGCCGGCGGGGATCAGGGTAGGCATCATCAATGTGTCGGTGCCTGGCTGTAAGATAGAATTATACGACAAGGATCATTACGCGCCCTTTGCCGCCACGGCGCCGGATTGGATGAAAAATATGATCAAAGAATACGGCGGCAATCCTTATGCCCGGCTGGTGGAAATGGCGCGGCTGGCGCAAAAGGCAGGGGTGATCAAGGGGATCCTGCTGCACCAGGGAGAGGCGAATACCAATGACAGCCTGTGGCCGGGAAAGGTTAAGGTGGTTTATGACAACTTGCTGAAGGACCTCCGGCTTGAAGCCAGGGATGTGCCATTGCTGGCGGGTGAAGTGGTGAATGCGGATCAGGGTGGCGTTTGCGCCGGTATGAATAAGATCATCGCAACTTTGCCGCAGACAATTCCTTCTGCCCATGTCATCTCTTCGGCAGGATGTCCGGATGGGCCTGACAATCTCCATTTCAATGCAGCAGGATATAGGATGCTGGGAAGGCGGTATGGGCGGGAGATGCTTTCACTACTGGGATACCAGGTAGAGGAAGCGCCTGCGGAGCCGCAGCTGCAGGTCAGTGATTCGGGATATTTTGAAAAGGCAGGGGTGAATGTGATGGTGTTCAGCAGCCAGTACAATGGGATGTTCTACGATGAGAGAACGGCCGGCGTCGAGATCGTCCACCACGGTGTGCGTACATCCACAGGCGGGGCCATAAGATTGCAAAATACGCCGGAGCAGTGGGATCTTATCCCAACACTACAGAGCCGGAAGGTGGACATGGAACACAACACCATCGAGGCTGTACTGAAGTATAAGGAATACAATTTTACTTCGAGGCTTGAAGTGACTGCGAAGGATAAAGGCGTTGAGGTCAACGTCTACCTGGACCAGCCCCTGCCTGAAAAGCTGGCGGGTAATGCCGGGTTCAACCTGGAGTTCCTGCCGTCCGCCTATATTGAAAAAAGCTATCTGACGGATGGAAAGCCCGGCATCTTTCCATTGTATCCGTCCAGTGACACGAAGATAGGATCTGCCGATGATAAGATCCCGCAATTTGCCGGACACACTACTTTCGATGACAGGGGGCGACATGAATACATCATCCCTTCGCCGCTGGCTGCCGGCCGTAGCATGGTGCTGGCCCCGGAAGATGCTGAGAGGAAGGTGCTGATCCGGAGCACGGACGCAGATCTGATGCTGTTTGATGGGAGGAACCTGGGTCAGAATGGCTGGTTCATCGTACGCAGCATGCTGCCGGCAGGGAAAACGGGAAAGGTCATGAGCTGGTACCTGGAGCCCAATGCCATTCCAGGCTGGAAGCGCAAGCCGATGATAGGATTTTCACAGGTTGGCTATCGGCCTGAACAGGACAAGAAGGCGGTGATCGAACTGGATAAAGACGATGCGCCGCTGCAAGAAGCTGCGCTTTACCAGGTCACAGAGGACGGCAGGCAGGTAGAAAAGCTGCGGGCCCCTGTGCAGTCCTGGGGCCGGTATCTCCGGTACAATTACCAGACATTCGATTTCAGCGCTGTCAAAGACCCCGGGATCTATTTTTTACAGTATGGCAGCGAAAGGACGAATACATTTCGTATCAGCACCGACGTATATGCGGATATCTGGCATCCGACGCTGGATATCTGGTTCCCGGTGCAAATGGACCATATGCTGGTGAACGAGGCTTACCGGGTCTGGCATGGCGCGCCCTTCCTGGATGATGCGCTGCAGGCGCCCGTCAACCATGAGCATTTCGACGGTTACAGCATGGGGCCATCCACCCAGACAAGATACAAGCCGCTGCAGCGCATACCCGGACTGGCCGTGGGCGGCTGGTTTGATGCCGGTGATTTCGATATACAGACCGGGTCTCATTGTGATGCCGTACTGGCGCTGGTGGACGCGTGGGAGAAATTCAGGCCCGGCAGAGATGAAACTTTCATCGACTATCCATCACGATACGTCGACATCCATCGCCCGGACGGAAAGCCGGATATATTACAGCAGATCAGGCATGGTGTGCTGAACATGGTCGCCCAGGTGAAAAACATCGGCCATCCGGTGAGAGGGATCGTCGTACCGAACCTGCATCAATATCATCATTTGGGCGATGCCTCCACCGAGACGGACAACCTGCCTTATAATCCTCGTCTCAAACCTTTTAACTCTGATGGGAAGTCCAGCGGTACCATGGACGATAGGTGGGCATTTACCGAAAGGACGGTATTCCTGGATTATTACACAGCCGCTGCATTGGCTGCTGCCAGCCGGGCGCTGAAAGGTTTTGACGATACGCTGGCGAGCCAGAGCTTATATTATGCCCGGAAGCTTTGGAACGAAGATGACAGCCTGAGCAAGAAGGATACGTCCCGTTTTTCAGTGATGTTCAGACGCAATCTGAAGACGACCGCAGCTCTCCAACTGTATATGGCGACAAAGGAAGAGGCTTTTGCAAAGGAGTTCAGGGAAGGCATCTGGCAGGCGCTGGACCGGAGCGTTCAGTTCGGTATGCTGACAGCCCTGCAGGCCTGCTCCTATATGGACAATGATTACAGGGATAAATTGCGGAGCTATGTTGTCCGGTACAAAGGCGTGAGTGACGGCTACGCCCGGCAAAATCCGTATGGCGTCCCGATGGCCACGGGCGGCTGGGGAGGAAATGGCGGCATCGTCAACTGGGCGATCACCAATTACTACGCGCATCAGCTTTATCCCGACATTGTGGGCACGGAATATGTCTACAAAGGTCTCAATTATCTGTTCGGCTGTCATCCCTATTCCAATATATCCTTCGTCTCCTCGGTGGGGACCCGTTCGAAGAAGATCACGTACGGCAACAACAGGGCCGACTTCAGCTATATCGCAGGAGGAGTCGTTCCCGGGATACTCATCTTAAAGCCGGACTTTCCCGAGAATAAAGAGGACTGGCCATTCTTCTGGGGAGAGAATGAGGTGACGGTGGGCATATGCGCGAATTATATTTTGCTGTCTGCTGCTGTATGCTCCCTGCAGGCGGAGAAGTAGCCATCGTACCCGTTGATCTTTGGATTATTTCTTGTTATTTTCCACGATCATCCTTTTGTCCAGCAAAACCGCGCAACCCTTATATATCTGCCCCTTATAGGTCACGGTCATCCGGTACTCATAGATATGATCACTGAGCCCATCGGTGCAGAAACCGGGCGCAATCGATACCTTGAGCAGATTGCCTCCGTCGGTGCTGATGGAATAGATCAGGCTGTCTTTTGTCGGCTGGGGTTTCTCGATCGGCACGATCACCGGTCGTTGGAAAGCCGGCGCTTTGAAGAGAATGTATTTATCCTTGTCGATCTCGACGGTCCAGTAGGGGTCGCCGCCGGTACCAAGGATCTCCACGCCTTCGGACCGCCGCCGTTTCCAGGAGGCGTTTTCCGGTGCTGTGTTCTTACGGAACAGTGCATATTGATGCGACAGAGAGTCGGGGATCCGCGTCCCATAACTCTCGGTATTGATCAGGCTATCCTTCGAGAGCCGGTATTCCGCGATCGGCTTATCATTTTCGTATAATCTGAAATGACCCTTTTCCTTCTCCTTTTCCCAGGTGCCTTTGTCGGCCTTGGCCGCAGCTCCCTTTCCCCAGTTCAACTCTTCCATTTTGTAATGGTCGTTATCAATGAACAGGATCGTTCGCTGGATGCCGTCACAGTTCTTACAGGGAAGCATACCCTGGTAGAACCCGGAAGGGATCGAATCGTAGGCGCCAGCATTGATGATCGAGTCATGCACAATGACCATGGTATCCGTGCTTTTTGTGTTGACTACGATCGGCTTGGAATTGGAAGATTGGTAATAGTTAAAAATATACCAGCCGAGGGCACCGGCTATGAGCAGGGCAAGTATGATAACGAAGGTCTTCATCAGGATAGGATCGTTTGTTACGGTGTAAAAACGTAAAATACAATGGTTTATTGTTTTCTATGACTGGTTCTTGTAGTCTTTATTTTTTAGAACCTTCCAGGAAATCGTTGATGGCCTTAATCATTGAGACACTATCTCTCCGCGACTCCACCACATGCAGCGGCACGCCCATTTTCTGCCAGTAGGCTATCTGTGCTTTGTCGGGGCTGATCATAGTATCCTGCCTGGGGGTAATCCAGGCATCATGATGTTCCAGGAATCCTGCTCCCTCGCCTTTTCCCGATCCCGGTCCCGGTTCAGGTATCAGCCTGCCTTTCTTCATGTTCACGGCAGCTCTTTCCAGGTAATATAAGCTGGTGTTTATCGCATTTTTTATTTCCGGCCATTTCGATTTCAGCTGCTTATTCAATGCCAGCTTCAACGACTGCGTAAACGGATCGCCTGTGGTCTCCAGGGCAGGCAGGCTAAGCGCGGATGCAAGGTCTTTACTTTTTGCCATCTGAGTAATTTCATACAGCACGGCCCAGCTTCTGTTTTCGGCGGGAATAACGGCCTGCGCTACACTCAACACCGTATCCTTCAGCCATGTCTCATCCAGGTCCTTCACGATGCTGCTCAGGTATGCGCTTACGATAAAGAGCTGCTTATTATCTTTCTGGCCAAAGAAATCTTTCTGGCCGGCCTTGTTCTGGTACAATTCTTTCTGCATCGCGTCCAGTGCACTAATAAAGGGAATGGCGACCTGACCTGCCAGGTTCCGGGAAAGAACCGGCAAAAAATCCTTCAGAACGGTGACTTCCAGACCGAACGCATTTCTTGCCAGTTCTTCAGTCATACCCAATTGTTCTTTCAGGACTGCAAAAGTGTAATAGTTTTGGAGTCTGGGCAGGATGTCCTTATCCATGCCCGCAAATATCCCCTTGATCTCATTCAGCATTGAGCTGCTCTTATCCTTTTCCATATTCTCCCGCCCTATCGTGCTCATTGCGTTGAATGTCTGAAGGTTTGTCGCAAAATTCACCTGCGTGCTTATGCCTCCTCCCTTTTGCGATAATCGTACGCCTATGCTTTTCAGCGTACCGCCCGGGATGGTTTTTGCTTCCTTATCCACAGATGTCCGCTTGGGTTCCGGCCCTTTTCCACTAATATAGGCTGCCATTTTCTCCGACGAAGGTTCCGGTCCGTATTCCTTATAACGCCCATATTTACCGATGCTGTTATGCGAAAGGTTCTTTTGTTCCACGGTAGTATCTCCAATGGCAAAGGTAATGCCGGCATCGCTTTTGAATTTTTCTTCCAGGCCGCCGATAGTGCCCGCAGAATTGGCTATCTCTGTAAGCGAGCCCCGGAGCATTTTGTCGATGCTTTCAATGTCTCCCGGAAGCGGTACCGGGTGATCTTTCCTGCTTCTGATCACGAAAGGAGGCGTAACCAGCTCAATAGCATTGTTCGCGTCTGTTTCCAGCACAAATCCGAGGCCGGTATATTTCATTTTTGGCGTGCCCTCTTCTGCCAGTACCAGGTGCGAAATTCCTGCCAGGGGATTTTCATCCGGCGTACTCTGCGCAAACTCCGCTTCGAATCCCACCGTAACAACCGGCTCATTTGTAAGATCCACGGCCGTCCTTCCCCCGGACTGCTTACGCGCCTGCTCTTCTATAAACCCTTTGAGGTTGTCCGCTTCTACTTCAAATACACCTTGCACGACCTCTTTGGAAGAAGCGGTAATACCCGGATCATCTTTCACCGGTGTACCTCTTTTCATCAGTATCCCTGTCTTCACCTGGTGAGGCAGGCCCGTGCTGTTGGACTTTGGTTGGGCTGTATTGTTGCAGGCAACCGCACGTGAAGCGGTTTGAAAGGGGCCTCGGTTTATATCGGTTTGCTTCATAATAACAAATAAATATAACTATTAATTCGATTCACAACAGGAACGGTACATTGATCACCCGGACACCCACTGTTACGAGCGCTGGACCTGGCAAAATTTTACCTTAATTTAAAGGTTTGTGCGTAATTATTTGATTTTTAGGACTTTTATGAAGATTTGGTTCAAAATATTCGGTACCTTTCTTTCTCTGGCAAGATTACATTCTCTGATTTCTGCTGCAACAGACCCAATAGTTACTTCTTTCCTGCACTGACAACTACCCGCAAATTCAATCGCGCTTTTCGAAAGCTTATCAATAATATAAACTGACCTCAGAATGAATAGACTAAATGATTCAATTGAACTAATCGAAGCTAAAAAAGAGCTTATTTTTCAAAAAAAACAAAAGGAAGAACGGGCGGCAGAGTTGCTTATTGCCAATATTGAACTTGCCTATCAAAACAAAGAGAAGGATAATCGGGCAGCAGAGTTGATCGTTGCCAATAAAGAGCTTGCCTTTCAAAACGAGGAGAAGGAAAAAAGAGCTGTAGAATTAATGATAGCCAATAAGGAACTGGATTTTCAAAGGCGGGAGAGTTTAAAGGAGGTTTCAGACTACAAGTATGCTCTGGATGAATCTTCCATTCTCGACATTACCGACCAGAAAGGAACTATTATTCATGTAAATAAAAATTTCTGCAAGATCTCAAAATACTCCGCCGTCGAATTGGAGGGGCAGGATCATCGTATAATTAATTCAGGATATCATACGAATGACTTTATCCGCGACTTATGGGTAACCATTTCCAACGGGAAAATATGGAAAGGTGAAATTAAAAATAAAGCTAAGGATGGCACTATCTATTGGGTTGATACCACCATCGTTCCTTTCCTGGATACGCAGGGAAAACCCTATCGATATGTCGCGATTCGGTCAGATATTACACAGAGAAAGCTTGCAGAAGATGAAATTGCAATTCTAAATGAAGGATTGGAGCAGCGAGTGAAAGATAGAACAGCGGAATTGGAATCATTTTCTTATTCCGTGTCACACGATCTGCGAGCGCCTTTGCGGGCAATTAATGGGTACGCCCAGATGCTTAAGGAGGATAAGGGAACTGAATTAGATGTGGAATCTTCCCGGATCGTCAACAAAATTATGGTCAATGCTACAAGAATGGGGCAGCTCATTGATGATCTTCTTACATTTTCACGTGTCGGACGGAAGGAGTTAGAGATTTTGAATATTCCGATGAATGATATAGTGACAAATATTTGCAGTGAATTAAAGGCCGATGCAGCTAATTCAAATGTTCAATTTAAGATAAGCGCTTTGACAGTTGCCAAGGGAGATCATGTTGCCATTAAACAGGTTTGGATAAATTTGATCTCAAATGCGGTTAAGTTTTCCAAGCTAAATAAAGAAGCACTGATTGAAATCGGCTCAGAGATTAAAGGCGGCGAAGTGGTTTATTACGTTAAGGATAATGGGGCCGGTTTTGATATGCGCTATGTTGACAAACTGTTTGGTGTATTCCAACGGCTGCATACAAATGAAAAATTTGAAGGTACGGGAGTTGGGCTGGCCATCGTGCATCGAATTATGACCAAACATGGAGGGAGGGTTTGGGCCGAAGGCAAGGTCAATGAAGGCGCGAAATTTTATTTTTCACTACCATTAAATGAATAATAATGAATAAGGAGATAGAGGTACTTATTGTAGAAGACAGCGAAAGTGATGCAGAAATGATTATCCGCGCGTTAAAGAAGAACAACTTTGCGAATCGTCTTTTTCATGTCAGTGACGGCGTTGAGGCATTGGACTTTCTTTTTGGCGAGGGAGAATATGCTGATCGGCAGATCGCACACACACTAAAAGTCATCTTGCTCGATTTGAAAATGCCAAAATTAAATGGCAAAGAAGTGCTTTTAAAAATCAAGGGAGATCCAAGAATTAAAAAAATTCCGGTGGTAATGCTTACCTCTTCAAAGGAAGACCCGGATATCCAGGAATGTTATGATTTGGGCGCAAACGGGTATGTGGTAAAACCTGTCGAGTTCAGCGAATTTCAGAAAACAATTACTAACCTGGGCTTATTCTGGCTGCTGGTTAACGAACCGCCTCTATAAGAAATAAGGATGAACTGCTTATTTGACCGGTGAGGGACCCATAAACAATTCGAGCCTGCCTCCGCTGACGATATCTTTAAAGCTTATATAGTGATCTCTGACCGGTGATCCGTTGAGCCTGATCGATCGGATATAAATATTATGTGCCGAATTATTATAAGCCTTGATGACAAATGCTTTTCCCTTGTAGTAATGGGGATCAAGCTTTATCGTTATTTCGCTGAAAAGGGGGCTGGTGATGTCTACCCGGAGATCGGATGAAGTGCCGCCATTCATTTCAAACAGTCCCAGGGCGCTGTTGACGAACCAGGCGCCCATCTGTCCTTCATCCTCATCACCATTCCATCCGACATAAGGGGAGGCGTCATAAAATTTATCAAGTATTTTCCGGGTATAGTATTGGGTCAGGTCCGGCCGGCCGGCGTAGTTGAATAGAAAGGCTGCCTGCATATTAACTTCGTTGCCGTGGTTGATATAGTATTCTGCGGACTGGCCCATGGTGCGATCCAATGCATGCGCGGCAAACCTGTGAAATTCGGATCTTGAGAAGCCTACCGTAAGCCTGTTGAGGAAGGTGTCTTTTCCCATTTCGGCGATGACGCCAGGGATGTCATGGGGTACGTAGAATGAGTATTGCCAGGCATTGCCTTCTACGAAGTGATTGACAGAGAACCTATCGAAATCCGGGATATATGTTCCATCCTCTTTTTTCGGTGTAACGTATTTGTTGGCAGGATTGAAGACGTTCCGCCAATTGGCGGACCTGTTTAAAAAGAAATTGAAGTCATCGGACTTGTGCAGGAAGTTCGCCATTTGCGCCACGCACCAGTCATCGTAAGCATAGTCCAGGGTTTTAGATGTCACGCCTTTTTCTATTGGTACGAATCCTATCCGGGCATAGGTGCTGATCTGTGGATTGCCGGGGCTGCCTCCGCAGGCAGGGGAGGGTTCCACTTCCACATTTTTTTTCATGGCCAGGAATGCGAGATCCGGATTCGTCCTGACGATGCCTTTCAAATAGGCGCTGGTGATCAATGCCATTTCATGGGAGCCTTCCATGATGCCGGAATATTCTATGCCTGCGGCTCCCTTTGAGAGCCAGCCTGTTCTTTCGTACATCTCCAGCTCTGTATCCACCATTTGCTGTACTGTCTCAGGCGAGGTGAGCGACCAGAGCAGGTTAAGGTTCCAGAATGTGTTCCAGAAGGCGTCACCTCCGATCATTGCCTTGCGTGCCGGCGGAAGCTGCTGTATGTTCTCACAGGCATCAGTATACTTGCCATTTGCATCGCTCATGATCATCTTGGCTGTAAAGCACCGGTAGAGGTTGGTATAAAATTTTACTTTATCCGATTCAGTACCTCCTTTGACCATAATTCTGCCCAGCTGATGGTTCCAGATCGACCGGCCTGATCTTACCAGGCTATCGAAGTCCCAACCGAAATCTTTCAGCTCCGTGGCGAGGTTGAGCCTGGCCTGGTCGATGCTGACAAAAGATATGCCTGTTCGAACGATGATCTGTTCCTTTTTGGAGGAGGGGAAGGTTACATATGCACCCTGTTTGAACTCATGGAATTCATCGAAGGGCTTGCTGAACTGCATGACAAAGTAGAGGGTATACGTGTTAAAGTTAGCCGAGGAAGTTTTCGCGTACCCTTGTATTTCCTGGTTATTCACTTTTGTAATAAAGGCATCCTGCAGGTCATAGCCATATTCGGCGGGAGGGTTTGCCTGGATGATGATCCTGTTGGAGGGGTCGGCGGGAAAGGTATACCGTTGTACGCCTGTTCTTTCCGTGGCGGTCAATTCGGCAGTGACGCGGGGATCCAAAAGGTATACGGAGTAATAGCCGGGGGATGCATGTTCGTCCCGGTGGTTGAAGCGGGAATGATATCCTGCGCCGGCTCCTTTAAACGGGGCATCCGGTGTGCCGGGATTTAAAGAAAGGTCACCATTGGCAGGCATGGTTAATAAGCCAGCCATGGTCCATCCGTGTAAAAAAGAGAAACCGTGAATACTTCCAATGGAGTATTCATAGCCGCCCTGCCATACACTTCCCTGGTTATCCGGGCTGAGCTTTACCATACCATGGGGTCTTGTCGCGCCGGGGAAAAGCATCCACCTGGAATTGGACGTGCCGATCAATGGGTCGACATAATCCACCGGCTCCCTGGGTTGGCAGTAGCCTGAAGATATCAAGGAGACAAGCGTAACTATCAACAGGGACGTTCTTACGGTGCGATCCATCCATTCCATATTATTGCGGGTCATGCGTATAAAAGGTAAATTCCTCCATTGTCATAAAGTTGCGGCCGCCCCAATTAGAGAGTAACTTAAACCTGTAATATCTGAATTTTGGCGTGGCGGCAGGTGCGGTGAACTCTTCCCCGGCTTTTGCATAGTCGATATCTGACTGGGAGTTATTGCCGACCGGCAGGCCGGATGGTTTTACAGACGTATAGGAGCCTATGAGGGTCCAGCTATCCCAGCTGCCATCGGGATTGGGGCTGTCGCTGCCATACAATTCGAATGTTTTGACGCTTTCCTTTTGGTATAGCCTGTCGTTGGCCTGCCAGACCTTGAACCGGCTGATCGATGCCGAAGCGCCGGCGTCAAAGGTAAACCAGCATGGGATCTTGTTTTGCGTTGCGAATCCCGGGGGATCATAATTTTCATCCCATAGATAATTTTCCAGCCAGCCGTAGCCGCCCTCCAGGACATCGGTGGGCAGGATCAGGATCTGAAAATTCGATTTGACCAGCTGTCTTTCAAATTGAGGCAAGGTCACCCGGGAAGGAGCCGGCGAAAAATATTCTATTGCGGTCGGCTCGGGCTTATACAATGACTGGTAGGTCAGCTGGCTATATTCTTCGTAATCGGGCAGGGTGGTGACGGTCTCTGTTGCGGGTACTGTTATTTTATGACTGCTGCCGTCTTTGCCCACATAGTTGACCTCCGTCCCGAGATCGCCTTCGGCCGCTCCGCCCCAGGACAGCAGGATCTGGAAGCCATCGGGGGATTGCGTCACCGATCTCAGCGTCCTGTTGGCGAGGGACAGAACATAGCTATTGCCATACACGATGCCAGAGACATTAAAGGATACGGATCTGTGGCCCGCATCGTCGAAAGTGCAGACTGTAAAATTGTAGTTTCCTTCGACAAGATTGGGAATGATGACATTGACCGTGTCATTTCCTGTAATATGGCTGACAGCGGCATCGACGGAATCGAGCCCGTTGTTCCAGAAGATCCTGATCTTTTTTACCAAAGGATCGTTTCCCAGGATGACGGACAATTGGAGGCGTTCGTACCCTGCACTAACAAGCACGGTATCCACGCGTCCGGGGTAGGTGATCTCGCCGCCGGCCAGAAATTTTTTATAGGCATCTCCCGTTGTTCTTGTGCAGGATGTGCAAAGTGCCATGCAGACCGGAACGATCAGGAAGGCAAAAAGTATCTTCGATTGCATATAGTCTGAATTATTTAATTAGTATCGCCCCACATCATGAGTTCGTAGAAATTTACATAGGTCCCGTCAGACCAGTTCTTCAGGGTCTTGAACCGTATATAGCGAACTTTGGGAGCGTTTAATGGAAAAACTACCGTTTCACCCGCATTTGCTGCGGCTATGTCGTCGGATGATAACTGGCCGGCAGGCAATCCGGACGGTTTGATCTGTGTGTAGGACACCAAGCGTGTCCAACTGGCGTCAAAGCTGCCGTCCGGGTTAGGGCTATTCGATCCCCAGATCTCTATTACCCGTGGATTGTGCAAAGAGTACAAGTACCCGGGGCGCATGAACCAGGTCAGTCTGCTTAATTTAGCCGTTACCCCCATGTCGAAGGTGAACCATTGGGGCATCCTGGCTGCATCCCCCGTATGATAGAACCCATCATTGACATTGCCGTCAAAAAGGCCGTTGATATTTCCACCATAACCCAACGGCGCATCGCCAGGTAATACGATCCCGTTCATTTTTGTCCGGTCGAGCAATTCTTCAAACAGGGGGGTCAGCGTAACGATGAGGGTGTCCGACAAATTTCCCCATCTGTCGCGCACATAGACGCCAAACTTCGTAGGGACGGCCGGCAGGCCTCTTGCAGAGAAATTGCCCGCTTTGAGGTCGGTGTAATTCGTATTGATGGGTGAAAACTGGCCCAGGGAATCATTGGACAGTACGACAATTGCCAGGCTTTCCTCGCCGGAATTGGTGTATGCCACGTTGATGCCGCCAAAATCAGGGTTCACCACCAGGCTATCACGGACCAGGAAGACCGATGGGGTAAGCGGATGGACAGTCACGTCAATGGCCGGCGAGGCATTCTCACTTTTATCTACTGCATACAGTTTTACGTCATATGCACTCGTATCGGCAAAGCCGACAACGGTCAGGTTGCTGTTGAACCGGCTGACCTTCGTTTCCCTGACGATCCCCTGTTTGGTGGTGTAGACCGCCCTAATGTACAACAGGTCGGGATCCGCAGGCAGGGAGTAGCTTATCCTGGCTGCTCCGTTGAGATTGACCACATTGATATTGGTCACTGACCCGGGGGCCATGCTGTCCTTTTCTATAGGGCCCAGGCGTTCCTGCTTGCATGAGGTCATAGCCAGCAAAGCGAGCCCAAAGCAACTGATGAATAATCGGTTAATTTTCATTTTTTATGATTTACCAGCCCGAATTTTGAACGAGGTGGGGGTTAATTTGAAGGTTATACTCTTTTATGGGCCAGAAATAATCTCTTGGTGAGACGAACCTTGGATTAAACAGCAGTACTTTTCTGTTATAATCCTCATAAGAAGATTGCAGGATATCCCACCCATAGATCGGCGCGCTTAGGGTCTGGGGCGCCGACTTCCAGCGTCGAAGGTCCCAGAAGCGGCTGCCTTCAAATGCCATTTCGATCCCGCGCTCCTGGCGAATGATGTCACGAAGGCCTTCTTTGGTCGTGAATTTGGTAGGTTTGTTGGAGAAGGTTGACCAGGAGCTCTCCACAGAATTCAGACCGGCCCTGGCTCTTATCGGATTGAGATAAGATAAAGCCTGCGCCTGGTCGCCTGTTTCGTTCAGGGCTTCGGCATACAGGAGGTAGAGGTCACCCAGACGCATCACCGGCCAGGGGTAGGATTCCACCGTCAGGTTGGACGCTGAGAAAACCAGGTTCCAGTTCACTATTTTTTTTGTGTAATAGCCGGTGACGGAGTAAAGACGACTTTGTTTCTTGCCTGTATATTGTTCCAATTTACTTTGGATATTATAATTTCCGTTCTTCATAAACCACCTGGAGCCATCAAAGGCCATGTCGGCATAGAAGCGTTTTTCCCTGTTGAAATGAAGGCCGATGGTCTGATACCCTTCTTGCATACCTGTATCTGTGGCAGCTACAGTACGCAGCGAAAAACGGTTGGCGTAGTCCCATGTGTTGTCTTCATCGATCGGAACGCCGTTGCTGGTATAAAATAGTTCAGCCATTTTTAAAGGCGGCGCCAGCTTACCCTTCAGGTTGAGGTTGATGTTGTTCGGATCGAGCTGAGGAATGGCGTATGTCTGCAGCCAGTAAGTTGGATTGCCTCCTGAGGTCAATCCCCAGATCAATTCGCTGTTCCATTTTTCGCAGACGGCATTACGGATGTTCATTTCTACTTTTGTGAACGGATCTACCACCGTCAATGCTGAATTGAAATAATAGAGCGTTATACCCGCACGGGCGGCGGCATCAATGGCCTGTTTGCAGGCTGCAGCAGCTGCCGACCATTTCGAGGCGTCGTATTGACTATTAAACAGGGGCTTTCCGTCCTTTCCATTCATGCCGGTGAAATCATTGTTGCCATTGAAGAGCGGGCTGGCTGCCGTAACCAGTACACGAGCCTTGATGGAGAGGGCGGCTACTTTGGTTATGCGACCCATTTCGGTGGAGCTGCTGGTAATGATCAGCGGCAACCCGGTGTTGTCATCGCCGGCTGCGGCTTCATCGAGCTGGTTTGCAATGTAGTGCACTACAGAATCCACCGGCTGCCGATAAACTTTCACGTCCTCCGGGGATGCGGTAATGGGCAGGTTCCTGTCAACGATAGGGATGGGGCCATACATCCTGAACAGGTACCAGTGAAAATAGGCTTTCAGGAACTTGGCTTCAGCAATCCATCGTGTTTTGACATAGGGCTGCAGGTCGAAAACCTGGTCCAGGTTCTCAAGGAATATATTGCATGCCCTTATGCCTTGCCACAAGGATTTGCCATCAAACCCATCCCAATAGTTCATATAGGGGTCTACTTTGTTCATTTCTCCCCGCGCAATATTATAGGGATCCAGATAAAAGTAGTCTTCGGACATGGGCCAGTAAGTCCATGCTTCGTCGCCGCCGCTGAATGCGGGGTTCTTATCCGGATGTCCCTCTTGTGGCAGGTAGGAATAGCAGGTGAACAGGTATTTCTCCGCTTCATTCCGATTGGCAAAAGCGTTGTCAAGGGTTGCTATGTTGTCGGGTACGATGTTGAGATAGCTTTTCCTGCATGCCGGTGTGAATATGATAAAGAACAGAAAGTATTTATATAGTGTTTTCATTTACGCTGATTTAATGGGCCTTATAATTGGATGTTCAGTCCCGCATTGAATACTTTTTGTACCGGGTACCCAAGCCCGTTCCCTCCCTGTTCAGGGTCCCAGAGCTTAAAGGCGCTGATCAAAAACAGGTTAGTGCCGTTGATATAGAACCTTAACCCGGAAATATGGTGTTTTTTCAATGTTCTTTCCCTGACGTTGTATCCGATCTCCGCGCTTTTCATTCTCAGGAATGCGCCATTGCGCATCCACCAATTCGATGGCTGGTTGTTATTATTGCTTTGTGTAAGACCCAGCCGCGGCCAAAAGGCGTACAGGTTCCGGTTGTCTTCCGACCAGTGGTCATTTGCGATGACATTCAGCAGGCCGTGCTGGTAGGCACCATTTGCCACGAAAGGAGATATCGCCGAGGGGTCGATGAATAGTGAAGACCTGGCGGATCCCTGGAAGAAGGTACTGAGATCAAAATTTTTGTAACCGAAAGAAAAGCCGAACCCGTAAATGATCTCTGGTGTGGTGGGATATCCAAGGCCGTTGATCATGTCGAGGTTAGTGATCTGACCGTCGCCGTTGAGGTCGCGGTATTTTATATCTCCACCTCTTGTTTCGCCGAAATTTTGCTTAGGTGAATTTTTTACATCTGCATCGTCCACGAACAACCTTTCGGCGACAAGACCGTAAACTTCACCCAGCGATTGTCCGACACGCGAGAGGTATTTCGAATTGGAAGGGTATTCCGGCTCCTCATTCACCAGCAGTTCACTTGCTGCATAAGTGAAGGTCCCCCTAACCTGCAACCATGCCTGGCCGAAGGTTTTATTATAATCCATAGCTACATCCACGCCTTTACCCCGGGCGACGCCGACATTTGCGCTCACCGGGGCGGTAAGGCCCATTGTAGAGGGGACGTAAGCCCGCTGCATCAATATGTTGGTGCGCCGTTCCTGGTAGACATCAACGATAACGTTCAGGGCATTCCATAAAGTAAGGTCCATCCCGAGGTTTTGTTTGCTGGATCTTTCCCAGGTAATTCCATTGTTCGCATACCTGGAAATAGATACGCCCGGCTTGGAGTAGCTATAGTTGTCCCCGAAGGAAAATGCGTAGGAGGGATCTGTCAGACTGACGTTGGACAGGTAAAAGAACCTGTCTTGTGCTCTGCCGATCTGATCATTGCCGGACAGGCCTGTAGTAGCGCGAAACTTTAATTTAGTGATGGGGCCTGATGATGAGGCAAAGAATTTTTCGTTGTGAACGTTCCAGGCCACGCCTATGGAGGGGAAAAAGCCAAACCTGTTATTTTTTGCAAAACGTTCCGAACCGTTGTAGCCGAAATTCGCTTCCAGCAGATAGCGGTTATCATAGCCGTAGGTGAACCTGCCTGACACGCCCTGGTTCCTGAAAGGGAGCGACGATTGCAGGTCGCCGGCATTGCCGGTGAGGTAATTCCTTTGGATCCCGATGAGCAGGCCGCTGATGTTATGCACGCTGCTGAAGGTCCGGTTGTAGTTCAGCGCCAGTTCCTCATAGGTGGTGGTGTTGACGACCTTGTCGCCGGGATTGTAGCTGAGATATTCCGTAGCCGAATTTTCATTCAGGAGCGATAAGACATATCCTTTCGGATCTGTGAGGGAAGGGCTGGCGGCATAAAAGAATGGGTTATACTGCCGGTTGAGGTTAAAATATGTATACCGCTTGGTAAAGATCATTCCTCTCATGGACAGGCCCTGGGTAATGAATTTCAGGTCCTGTTTGAGCTCCAGCTGGACGTTGAGGGTGGAGGTATTGTATTGCT
>Ga0163162_10000217_pt1 | contig 52537 bp, 41 predicted proteins | sample S55metaG_FD_115310 | JGI IMG/M metagenome (GOLD analysis project Ga0163162, IMG submission 115310) | Switchgrass rhizosphere microbial communities from Kellogg Biological Station, Michigan, USA - S5-5 metaG | ecosystem: Host-associated > Plants > Roots > Rhizosphere > Soil | place: USA... | reverse complement strand
TCTCTCCTTCATGTGTGTTCCGGCACCTCTGACCGCTTACAAATCGATTCGCAAGTTAGAGCCGGGGCATTGGCTGCGTTGGCGAAAAGGCGAGGTGACTATTGAGCGTTACTGGCAGCCTGACTTTTCAACCAAACTCGATATCAGTGAAGAGGAGGCGGGTGAGAGAGCCGTTGAAATCCTGCGCGATGCTGTAAAAGTCCGGTTGATGTCAGAAGTTCCGCTCGGCGCGTTTTTGTCTGGTGGCATTGACTCAAGTGCCGTCGTGGCCCTCATGGCCCAGGAATCAAGTGAAAAGGTAAAGACGTTCTCGATAGGTTTTGACGAGCAGGACTTCAGTGAGCTTCACCACGCGAAGAGAGTTGCTGAACACATCGGCGCTGAACATCACGAGTTTATCGTTCGGCCTGATGCGATGGAGATACTTCCTCTTTTGGTCGAGCACTACGGCGAACCCTACGCGGATTCTTCAGCGCTGCCTACTTACTACGTCGCGCGGGAAACTCGTAAGTATGTGACCGTTGCTTTGAATGGAGACGGCGGTGATGAATCGTTTGCCGGTTACGAGCGTTACGCTGCGATGCATTTAGCGGACAGCTACCGGAAAGTGCCGGAGTTCGTGCGCGAATCTATAATCAAACAAGCTGTTGGACTCATCCCAACGTCAGAAACGCGAAAGAGTCGAGTTAGATCCGCAAAGCGATTTCTGCATGCGGCTTCACTATCGAAAGTCGATCGGTACATGCGTTGGATCAGTACCTTCGATACTCCAGCAAAGACACTGCTCTATTCTGACGAATTCAAACACGCGACTACAGCAGGCTATGCTAAGAGTTTCATTGAGCCCTGGTTCGTTACTGCAAACGGATCCGGAATCGTTGATGCCTCGTTGTTAACCGACATCATGACTTACTTGCCAAACGATCTTCTGGCTAAAGTTGACATCGCGTCGATGGCAGTGTCGCTCGAAGCTCGCTCTCCTTTTCTCGATCATCATGTGATCGAATTTGCGGCCAGCCTTCCGGAACGTTATAAGCTGCGTGGGTTGACGACGAAGTATCTGTTGAAAAAAGTTTTGCGTAAGTTACTACCGAGTGAAAACCTTAACAGGCGCAAAATGGGATTTGGAGTGCCGATAGGTCATTGGTTCCGGGGAAAGATGCAGCCATTCCTGCGTGACGTTGTGTTATCCGAAAAGGCGCTGCAGCGTGGTCTCTTCAAACCAGGGGAAGTCAAGCAGTTGATTGAACTGCATACACGCGGCGGGCGTGACTATTCGCATCAACTGTGGACTCTGTTAATGCTCGAACTCTGGTTCAACCGATTCATAGATTGATTATCACTCTTTGACCCGAAGGAGGTCGAAACTTGAAAGGTATAGTTCTCGCCGGAGGCTTGGGAACAAGATTGCGGCCGTTGACGGCAGTTACTAACAAGCACCTGCTGCCGGTGTACAACCAGCCTATGATCTACTACCCAATTCAGACACTTGTGAATGCTGGTATCAACGACATCATGGTTGTCACCGGCGGTAACTCCGCAGGTGATTTCTTACGTCTTCTTGGCAATGGAAAAACATTTGGTTTGAAGCATCTCAATTATGCTTACCAGGAAGGCGAGGGAGGAATCGCCGAGGCACTCTCCCTCGTGGAACACTTTGCTTCTGGCGATCCGGTATGCGTGGTGTTAGGCGATAACATCATCGAGGGAAATATCGCTGAAGCTGTTCGCGCCTACCGACATCAAGGCCGAGGCGCCAAGATCCTTTTAAAGAAGGTATCCGATCCGCAAAGATTTGGAGTACCCAAACTCGACGGTCATCATGTAGTTTGCATCGAGGAGAAACCAGCTGTTCCTCAATCAGACTATGCGGTAATTGGCATCTACATGTTCGACGGAGAGGTTTACGACATCATTCGAACCTTGAAGCCTTCCGGTCGTGGAGAACTCGAAATCACTGATGTAAACAACGCCTACATTGCAAGAGGAGAAATGACCTGGGAGCAACTAGAAGGCTGGTGGACTGATGCTGGAACTTTCGAGAGTTTATTGCATGCGTCTGAACTGGTCGCCCGCACTGGCGCAAACAAGTTGCAGCTAACGTCTGAAGAGGTGGCCGCGAATGCCTGAAAAGTTTCAGGGCGGCGACATCCGTGGAGTAATAGTCAAACCCTTATCCAAGTTTAATGACTCGCGTGGATGGTTAACCGAACTCTTTCGAAATGACGAATGGCCGGACGAGTTTCGGCCGCTGATGGCTTACATCTCTTCCACAATTCCTGGCGTGACTCGTGGACCTCACGAACATGTCGACCAGGCTGACCTTTTCTGTTTTCTTGGGCCATCCAATTTCAAATTGCGAATGTGGGACAACCGCGCTGACTCGGAAACGTTTGGCAACGTGATTACGCTAGTTGTGGGTCAGGACAACCCTAATGCCGTTCTGATTCCAAAAGGCGTGGTGCATGCTTATCAAAACGTGGGCGGCGTCGATGGCATCGTTATCAACTGCCCCAATCGCCTGTATATGGGAGAAGGAAAAGGGAAGCCGGTTGATGAGATCCGCCACGAAGACGACAGTGAAACAAGTTTCGTAATGTCGGATTAGCGTTGTGAAAAAGTGGGACGCGTCATCAGGAACCGGGGACGTTAGCTAGAAAGAACTCGTCGTCATGTCAGAGTCGAACCGACCAAAGATCGTAAGAATCATCGCACGATTGAATGTCGGTGGACCGGCGAAACATGTAGTGTGGTTGACCTCCGGACTTGCGGATTACCAAACGGTATTGGTTGCGGGGTCGGTGCCCCCTGGTGAAGGCGACATGGAGTACTTCGCTGAGCAAGCAGGGGTGGTTCCCCATTTCATCCCGCAGATGAGCCGTGAGATTTCCCTGAACGATGCGACGACTATCTGGAAGCTCTACCGGTTGTTTGTTCGGGAAAAGCCGGAGTTGGTTCACACACACACCGCGAAGGCCGGAACTGTCGGCAGAGTTGCCGGTCTCTTTTATCGTTGGTTCACGCTGGGGTTGTTGGTGGGTCGTCCCCGACGTTGCAAGTTTGTTCACACTTACCACGGCCACATCTTTCACAGTTACTACGGCCGCTTGAAAACGCGTGCATTCATCATTATCGAAAAGGTGCTTGCAACCTTAGTGACAGATCGATTGATCGTTGTTAGTGACCAGCAGGGAACGGAGATCTGCAAAGAGTTTGGCGTGGGTAAGCCACAGCAAATTACAGTAATTCCTCTCGGGCTCGACCTCGACGTATTCAATGGCAGCTCTCAACGAAGATCGAAGTTCAGACAAGAGCTCGGCATCGATGAAAAAACAGTTCTGATTGGAATTGTTGGACGGCTCACGGAGATCAAGAACCACCAGATGTTTCTTGAGACCGTCAAACGTTTCCGGGAGAACCACACTGATTCAACAGTTCGTTACGTAATCATCGGAGATGGCTCCCTGCGTGACGGCCTTGAGAATGCAAGTCGTTCACTGGGTCTCTCAGACGCACTAATTTTTGCGGGCGAGAGAAAAGATCCTGAATACTTTTATCCTGCGCTCGACATTGTTGTCCTGACGTCGCGTAACGAGGGCACGCCGTTGACACTGATCGAAGCAATGGCGAATGAGCGACCCGTTATTGCGACAAGTGTAGGAGGCGTTGTTGACTTGCTTGGCGACGTCGTTGAAGACGGATCTTTCAGAATTTGTAACCGTGGTATTAGTGTTCCGCCTGGTGACGTTAATGCTTTTGCGGCAGGCTTGACTCTATTGGTCAACGATGAAGAGTTGCGGAAAAGAATCGCCCGGCGAGGATTTGAGTTTGTGAAGCAGAAGTATCCAAAAGAACGACTGTTAACAGATATCAGGAATCTTTACGAAGAACTGTTACATCAGGAGCCCAGCAAGTATCCGCAGGTTTCCGAGATTACCCAGAAGACGTAGCCGGTTAGTTGCAATTACAAAATAGAACAGGAGCAACAGTTGAAAATACTGATCACAGGCGGGGCAGGCTTTATTGGATCACATCTATCCGACGCGTATCTCAAACGCGGCGATGAAGTTTACGTCATTGATGATTTGTCGACAGGTAGAATTGAAAACATTCAACATCTCAAAGGCCAGCCGCGGTTTCATTACACGATCGATACTGTTCACAACCATCCACTAACGGCCGAGCTTGTCGATCAGGCTGACGTCGTCTTCCATCTGGCTGCTGCCGTCGGCGTGAAGTTGATTGTCGAGAGTCCCGTGCGCACGATAGAAACCAATGTACGTGGCACTGAAGTCGTGCTTTCGATTGCTAACAAGAAAAAGAAGAAAGTACTGCTTGCGTCGACGTCTGAAGTTTATGGATTGAGCACGGATGTTCCGTTTCGCGAAGACGGCAATCTAGTAATGGGTGCTACGACTAAGGGGCGGTGGAGCTATGCGTGCTCGAAGGCGATTGACGAGTTCTTGGCTCTTGCGTATTGGCGTGAGAAGAAACTGCCGACGATTGTCGTCAGATTATTCAACACCGTCGGGCCACGACAGACAGGTCAGTATGGAATGGTGATCCCGACTTTTGTTAAGCAAGCTCTGGCTGGTCGACCGATTACTGTCTACGGCGATGGGAAGCAGAGTCGTTGTTTTGGTTACGTTGGTGATGTTGTAGGTGCCTTGATAAAACTAATGGATCACAAGGATGCTGTAGGCAATGTCTTCAATATAGGTTCGAATGAGGAGATTTCAATCCTGCAACTTGCCCAGCGCATTAAAGAGCTGACTCAATCGGACTCTGAAATCGTCTTCGTGCCTTACGACGAGGCGTACGACGAAGGGTTCGAAGACATGCCCCGGCGAATACCAGACATCTCCAAGGTGCGCAATTTGGTTGGCTTCGAACCGAAGATGACTTTGGACGGAATTCTACAAAGCGTGATTGATTTTCAAAGCGGCAGACGAGAGAACAACCGATAACTTTTCGAGTTCAGCAGTGCTGGGAGCGCAGGCGTCCTCGCCTGCTGGCTTCGCTTCCACAACTAACCATTCTACTCAGGGGCAATAGATTCGTAGTTCGCAGGCGAGGACGCCTGCGCTCCCAGCACTAGCCTCAATCCACTTAAACATTGTCCGCTTGCGTTGAGGCCTCATATCGAATAGCTTTCTTCACGCAGTTTAGCTTCATAGTTTGGTAGTCTTTCAGCCCCTTGCCGTCGGTTGAAATATGCCCTTTAGCCCGCGAACTTTGCTGCCCATCGCCGCATCATTTGTTCTTGCCCTGGTTCTGACCCCGGTGGTGAGAATGCTCGCCCGCCGCTACGGCGCTGTCGCCAGGCCCAAAACCGATCGCTGGCACAAGCGACCTACAGCCATGTTGGGGGGCGTCGCAATCTGGCTATCGGTTCTCGTCAGCATCGAATTTTTTGTTCCACACACAACTTATTTCTGGGTCATTCTACGAGCCAGCTCGTTTCTCTTTTTGGTCGGCCTTGTGGACGATATTTTTCATGTCAAGCCGTACCAAAAACTGATTGGGCAAATTCTTGGTTCGGCTTACGTTGTCTACTATGGACTATCGCTGCCGTGGTCCGGTTCGGCGTTGCTGAACATGGCGCTGGCCATCTTCTGGCTAATCGGAATCACTAACGCCATCAATCTCCTCGACAACATGGATGGCCTTGCGTCAGGTATCGCCATAATTGCGGCGGGATTTCTTGCCGTTAGCTTCATCAACACAGGTCAACTCGTCGAAGCTTATATGCTGATGGCCTTTGGCGGTGCGTTGTTGGGATTTCTTGTCTACAACTCCAACCCCGCATCGATTTTTATGGGCGACTGCGGCTCGATGTTTGTTGGCTTCTTTCTGGCGAGCTCAGCACTCGTAAATGTCACTGGCGGTCGAACACGCAGTCTCCTCCCGGTGCTGGCGGTTCCGATCCTTGTTCTCTTCATACCAATCTTCGACACAACATTCGTGACGGTCCTGCGTAAGTTGTCCGGTCGCGCCGCTTCACAAGGCGGACGCGACCATACCTCCCATCGTCTGGTTGCGCTTGGAATGTCAGAGCGACGGGCGGTGGTGATGCTTTATGGATTTGCCGGGCTCTCCGGTTTGCTGGCCCTACTCGTACAGCGAGCTCGTCTGGATGTCAGTTTGGCTGCAATCGCGGGCTTCACGATTGTGCTGACACTCATTGGCGTTTATCTCGCCGGAGTAAAGGTCTATGACAAAACGGACGAGGCTATTAAGGACAAGCCTCTATACGTATTTCTCGTCGACCTCTCTTACAAACGGCGCATCTTCGAAGTCCTTCTGGATGTAGTGCTTGTGATCTTGTCGTACTGGTGCGCCTACGCAATAAAGTTTGGACCCTTTTCTAATAGTCCGGCCTGGCAACTCTTCCTACGCACTTTGCCTGTGCTGGTGTTTGTGAAGATGTCGGTGTTTCTGGTGATGGGCGTCTATAGAGGTCTTTGGCGTTACACCAGTGTCGGCGATCTGATTGTTTTCTTAAAAGCCGTAGTGCTGAGTTCAGTTGGCAGTTTGATGGTTGTGTTGTTCGCTTTCCGTTTTGAAGGGTTCTCTCGAACGGCCTTTGCAATCGATGGCGTGTTGATGTTTATGTTTTTAGCGGGAAGCCGACTCGCCTTCCGTTTGTTTCGACAGATGCTGCCAGTCAATGGAGCACACGATGGTCGTCGGGTTTTGATTTATGGCGCGGGTGATGGCGGTGAGTTGTTACTCCGCGAGTTGCGGAACAATTCTGAGCATCACTTGTCGCCGATTGGTTTCCTTGACGACGATCCGGCCAAGAGCGGCAAAGTCATCCATGGGCTGCGAGTGTTTGGTGGCAACGGAGATCTTAGTCAGGTCTGCCTGCAACAGCATGTCGACGAAGTTGTGATCTCAAGTCTAAAAATGACAGACGAGCGAATTGAGGAAGTAATTCGTTGTTGTTCTGAACAGCAGATCACTGTCAAACGCATGCGGATTACAATTGAAGAACTGAATTCGAATTAATGTCCGATAAGCTTTATTGCTTGTCGTCAGGCGCAATCAACACTGAATGTCTCGTGAACTAATCCAGCTCGACGCTCGCAAGCGACCAACCAGAATTTCCCTCATTCTCCTGATCACTGTTGCAGTGCTTTGGTCTTTCTATGCGGTTCGCTGGTACGCGGGAAATACGATGGCCGAGTATTTCAATACCGACGAAAACAATCTTGATCTAGCGAGAACGGCAGTGACTCTAGCGCCAAATGATCCTTTGACTCACTGGACATTGGGACAAGTATTGCTAAAAGGCATGCCTCTCGATCAAATGAGTGCTTGTTTACCCGAATACGAGAAGGCGGTGAGTCTGTCACCGGATGACTATCGTCTATGGACATCTCTTGGAATAGCTCGCCAGCGCGTTGGAGAAACTGAGAAGGCTGAACAGGCGTTCCGACGTGCTATCGACCTGGCGCCTACATACAACTTTCCTCGTTGGTATTTGGGAAACTTGTTGCTTAGAAGTGCTCGGTATGATGAAGCCTTCAATGAACTGCGTACGGCGAGCGATGGCGATCCCGAAAACCTGCGTCCTCAGTTTTACAACCTCGTATGGCAAGTATATGAAAATGATCTTCCCTCTATTTTGAAGGCGTTAGGCGACTCTCCAGGATCTCGAGCTGAGTTTTCGAGATATCAAACATCGCAACGTCGATTCGCTGAGGGATTGACGGTTTGGGATACGCTGAATGAGGCGCAGAAGAAATCTGCTCAATCAACTGCAAGTCTAATGATTAAAGATCTGATGGACTCTCAACAGTTTCATAGTGCAGCGAGGGTATGGAATGACATCTCCACTGGACGCAGAGTTGATATGGGGCAGGTCACAGATGGCGGCTTTGAACTCATACTTCCCCCGGGTTCTGAGGGGTATTTCGATTGGCAGGTAAAAAATGAGCCTGGTGTGCAAATTGGAATTGATAGCGGCGTCAGCCATGCAGGGGCGCGAAGCCTGCGATTGTCATTCCAGGTTCGTTCGAACACTCGCAGTATGAGTGCGACCCAGTTGATTCCCGTTGCGACGAATGCAAATTATGAGTTCGAGTGCTACGTACGAACCGAAAAGCTGGATAGCGGAGGTACGCCGGTTATACAAATTGTGGATGCGATGAACGGCGCTATTCTAGGGTCGACAGAAGCAGCACAAAACGGCACCAACGATTGGAATCGAATGACAGCGTCTTTTAAAACAACCGGAAATACAGAAGCCGTGATACTCAGAATTGTAAGAGCGCCATGCGATGACAATCTTGATGTGTGTCCGATTTTTGGTGCGGTTTGGTATGACGATTTCAACTTAAAACGAAATGGCTAGCATAGCGGTTGCCGAGAACCGGCCCAGTACAGCGGCTAAAACATCGTCAGAGCGCGTTGTCTATCGGATCAGACATACGCTGGCCAGTAGATTTGTATTCTTGACGATTTGTATTGCCATCGTAGTGTCTGCCCTGGCATTCGGAACTGTTCATTACTGGGCGCTAGCTGTCTTTAATCTCGGAGCGTTGTGCATTTTGATCCTGTGGGTGATTGACGGTTGGGACCTTCGAACTTTCCGAATCAGCCGGAACCTTCTGCAACTCCCCCTGATTGGAATGTTGATTCTGGGGTTCATTCAGCTGTTACCTCTTCGCAGTATGGGGGCAGTTGGTCTAACAACGGGAGTAGTCCAAACTTTATCCCTTGATGCGAATTCAACTCGGTTGGCACTTGTGCAGATATCGACGTTGCTCATCTATTTTTCAGCAACACTCGTGTTTATCGATACTCCTCACCGCCTGAAGGTCCTGGTTAGAACAATTTTGATCTTTGGATTCTGCCTGGCGATATTCGGTTTGACTCAGTCGATAGCCACCCCGACGAGAGTTTTTTGGATTCGCGAGTTAACCCAAAGCACCGCCTTTGGGCCATTCATCAACAGGCATCATTTCGCTGGATACATGGAGTTGACCATCGCTTTGCCACTCGGTCTTCTCTTCGCTGGGGCGGTCCCTAAGGAAAAGCGTTTGCTCTACGGATTCGCCGCTGGGCTTATGGGCGTTGCCTTAATTATGACAACGTCGCGAGGTGGAATCATAAGCTTGGTCGCGGAAATAATGTTCTTTGTTGTAGTCACTTCATTATGGCGACCGTCTCACACACACAAACACGCGAAGAAAGGGCGCATCAAGGGCGCTGCTGTCAGGTTGGCACTTGCTGGAGGTTTATTGGTTGCACTATTCCTGGGAGTGTTATTCCTGGGAGGAGAGTTTTCAATAACCAGGCTCGTTGATAGCGTAAATACGGACGATCCTACGACTGGACGAGCTCACTTCTGGGCCGTGACTCTGAACATCATCAAGGCTCATCCCATTCTAGGAACAGGTCTCGGCGCCTTTGGTGTGGTCTATACCCAATTTGATACAAGAAACGGTCTTTTCAGGCTGGAACAGGCACATAACGATTATCTTCAAGTCGCTTCGGACGCCGGGCTGGTTGGTGCTGTACTTGCACTTTGTTTTCTCGTTCTTCTGTTTCGTCGTGCGTTTGTCAGGATGAAGTCGAAAGATGAATTTAGACGTGGGATCGCCTTAGCCGGCGCCGGTGGGTGTTTCGCCGTGCTCGTTCACAGCTTTTTCGACTTCACGTTGCACACTACGTCAAATGCACTCTTGTTTCTTGTGTTGGCTGCATTCGCGACGATGAATGGTCGAGTTGAGCAGGCATCTTCCAAACGCCGGCATCGCAGTCGCTCACAAGTGAGAACCAATAGGGAGCTCGTGTCTGGAACACAATCGGCCGAGTCCGCCGAGTTAGGCAACGTTACGACGCCGGTCACCGATATAGTATGATGGGGTCAACTCGATCTTCGTCTTTACCAGCCGTCTTTCCAGATAATCGACATTCCAAGGAGACTGATTTCTGTGGCTTCGGCAGCCTCTGCAAAAACTGACAAACTAATGGCTGCGACATCCAGCGAAGCGACCTCAATACCGCGTCTGTGCCTCGCGGCTGCGTTAAAGCACGGAAAGCCAAACGCACTCAATCACAAAGAGGATGGGAAGTGGATCAACATGTCGGCAACGACATTTGTTGAGCGAGTTCAGAACGTGGCTTTGGGATTGGCGGCGCTTGGAATCAGACCGGGTGACCGTGTCGCTTTGCTTTCTGAGAATCGGCCGGAATGGTCAATCGCCGACATGGCCATCTTGAGCCTCGGCGCCATCAATGTACCGATATATACAACGCAGGCAGTTGATCAGATCGACTACATCCTTGCGGATTCAGGCCCAAGAGCCATCTTTATTTCGAATAAGAAATTGTTTCGCCATGCCGCCCCTGTCCTGGCTAACCGTTTCCTCGAACATCTGATCTTTTTCGACAACGACATTGGTGAAGATGTTGAGCGAGCGATTCCACTTGCGGAACTTGAACGTACCGGCAGCGCTCACACAAGCGAACGTCCTGAGGCATTCGATGCTTACTTGAATTCAGTTCGTCCAGATGATCTTGCCACCATAATCTACACGTCGGGCACCACGGGCGAGCCGAAGGGTGTAATGCTCACCCATAACAACTTCATGTCGAACGTGCTCTCGATCACGGCAGGTCTGCCAATCGGTTCGACCGACGTAGCGCTTTCTGTTTTGCCCTTATCGCATATCTTCGAACGCGCAGGTTTTTATGTGTTCTGTTACAACGGACTATGTGTCTACTACGCAGCGTCGTTCGATCAGGTCGGCGAAAACCTGCGCGAAGTAAGCCCGACAGTGATGACTGCTGTCCCCAGGTTGTTTGAGAAGGTCTACCACCGCATCATTAAGAAAGGGATGGCCGAGAAAGGATGGAAACGTAAGGTCTTCACCAAGTCGCTGGAAGTGGGTCAGCGATACGGCGAACTGAAAGATACACGACGTTGGGTATCCCCGACCCTCGGTTTGAAACAACGCCTGGCAAGTCGGTTGGTGTTTTCGAAATGGCGTGAAGGTGTGGGTGGCCATCTCAGGTACTTTGTCTCAGGCGGTGCCCCACTGTCACCAGCACTTTCATATGCCTACCTGGCCGCCGGAATTCCAATCCTTCAAGGATACGGAGCGACAGAGACTTGCATCGTTTGCGCTAATCGTCCAGGTAACAACCATGTCGGTTCCGTCGGAATTCCCTTCGACGGAATTGAGCTACGAATTGCTGAAGACGGCGAGATACTTGTGCGTGGTCCGAATGTGATGCGTGGATATTACGGTCAGCCCGAAGCTACTGCCGCTGTTCTGAAGGATGGTTGGTTCTATTCCGGCGATGTTGGACACATGGACAAGGATGGTCGACTCTACATTACGGATCGAAAAAAAGACTTGTTTAAGTTGTCCAACGGAAAGTACGTAGCTCCGCAGTTAATTGAGAGTCTTCTCAAGGAGAGTGAGTTTGTTGGTCAGGTGGTTGTTGTTGGTGCGGGCCGCAAACAGCCGGCGGCGCTGATTGTGCCTGATTGGGAAAGTCTCAACAAAGCCCTCGCCGAAACTGGCGAAACCTTTCCGAAAGACAAGACCGAACTAAGCAACAACCTCACAGCTATCAAGATTGTTCAGAAGGACATTGCAGCACTAACTTCTTCACTGGCCGACTACGAGCGCATCCGTCGCGTCGCGCTGTTGCCAAACGAATTTACGATTGATAGTGGTGAGCTGACTCCTACGTTGAAAGTAAAGCGACGAGTAATAGATGAACGTTTTGGCGACGTTATAGAAAATCTGTACTCCTGAAATGTTCGATAGGCCTGACAGGGGACGGCCGACGCAAATCGATACCTGGACATGTTTCTACAACGGCTCTTTCTGATCGGTCTCGCGGGACTCGTGGGTACCTTATGTCGGTACGGCCTTTCCGGACTCGTTGCGAGACACTTCGGCGAAACCTTTCCGACCGGGACCTTACTGGTTAACGTCGTCGGGTGTTTTCTTGCTGGATTTTTGTTCTACCCACTAAACGAGAGATTCCTGGTCAGTGAAGTGCTTCGCACAACGCTGATGATAGGATTCCTCGGCGGCTTCACAACCTTCTCATCATTCGGGTTACAAACATTTACATTGGTTAAGGAGGGAGAACTCTTCTTTGCTCTACTCAATGTGGTGATCTCAAACGCAATTGGCTTGGGTGGCGTGTGGGCAGGCTATTCGCTCTCAAAGCTCGCATGGTTATGATATGTCCATCGAAGACGGATACTTACTGAGAGTAATTGTTGGAGAGAGCGATCGATCCGGGCATCATCCGCTGTACGAATCGATTGTACTCAAGGCTCGTGAGCAAGGGCTTGCGGGTGCCACAGTGACCCGTGGAGTGATGGGGTTTGGAAAGAACAGCGTGCTTCACACCGCCAAGATACTTCGCCTGTCGGAAGATCTACCCATGGTGGTTGAGATCGTCGACACGCAGGAAAAAATCGAGAAATTCCTGCCGCTATTGAATGAAATGGTCACGGAAGGCTTGATCACACTGGAGAGACTGAAAGTCATTCACCTCAAAGACCCGAGTTAAAGATGAAACTCTGAGAGCCTGCCTTATCGAACTAAACTTTGGACTAAGCCTTTGCAGTGGGCCATTTTTCGCAGACCTTCGTCTTCGTTTGCGTCGTTTTTCAGGATCCACTGCCTCGCTCTCCTCAAACCTACTGACAACTTCAAAGGTATAAGCATTGCTAGAACCACGTGAGTCATCTTCTTGCGGGAACTTCTATCAGTGCACAAATTTGACCCAACCTACCGGCGCCTTTACCAGGGATTAAACTTCCGTCTCCGAACATTCGCCGGCGGTCGTTACGCCGCCGCATGTCGGCCGACTTCGATTTCTATCCTGCTTACCGAACGATGTAATGCTCGCTGCATACATTGTGACATCTGGAAAAATAAAGGCGCGGAAAAGTCGCTTGAGCTGGAAGATTGGAAGCGAGTCCTGCGTGACTTGCGAGAATGGCTTGGACCAGTACATGTCGTGCTATCCGGTGGAGAAGCCATGCTCAAACGATTCGCTCTCGACCTCGTGGAATATGGATCGCAGCTAGGTCTTTTTATTGAACTCCTCACACATGGATTTTGGGACGATGAATCAAAATTTGTGCGTCTCGCCCTGGCAAGGCCCGGGCGAGTGACTTTCTCTTTTGATGGTATCGGCGAAACCCATAACCGGATTCGTGGCCGCGATCAGTTTTTCGACAAGACGACACATAGCATTCAAACTCTGAACCGAGCCAGGATAGATAATCAGCTGAACTTTGTTATTCGTCTGAAAACGGTTGTCATGGACCAAAACATCGACGATCTTCGTAAGGTGGCGGAGTATGCTGAGCGAAATAAACTCGAAGTTTTCTATCAACCCATCGAGCAGAACTACAACTCCGAAGAGGATCCGCATTGGTTTGAAAGAAGCGAGACTTGGCCAAAGGATTCAACTCGTGCTGTAACAGCAGTGGAAGAACTAATTCGACTCAAGAAGAGCGGGTTGCCAATCGCAAACAGCCTTAGCCAATTGAGTGCCATGATTCCTTACTTTCAAAATCCGGCGAAGTGGAGGATCGCAACGCAAACGCACAGCGCTCATGAGTCTGTTTCGCTTTGCAGTGCGTTGACCATGCTGCAAATTCAGGCTGACGGCGGAGTAACAACCTGCACTTTCCAACCTGTAATTGGAAACGTTCTAGAAAACCGGCTACGTGAGATTTGGGAGCATCGCCCGCAATGGTGGGTGCAAGGTTGTTGCTTGGAACGTCGAGTGTCCGACAAACTCTAGTTTGTCGCGAACAGGATTGCTACCTCTCGACGACAAACTAAGGTTCAGCGGACATAACTGCTAGTTCCTGTTCAGGATCGATTCCGCCAGTATTCGCAGGTTCATTGGTATCTCCGGCACGACCTCTTCGCGCTTGGTATTGTGCCGATGATGGGCGAGCAGCCTCAACTCAGCCTGACAGAATTCACAGGTATCCAGGTGATAAACGACCAAAGTAGAAATCTCAATTGAGACTTTCCCGGTTCTGAAGGAGAGAAGCGTCGCGGAGGAAGGGCACGCCGCTGTCTTGCGAAATGGAATGGTTTTCGTAGAGGCTTTCATCCAAGTCCCCAGGCGCCATGGGCGCCGCCGAAGAAGTATCCCCAGTTTGGAGTCCGTAAATAAAAAATGAGGCTACCAGTCAATAAAGGTCGCACTTCAAACGGCGAACCAGGGCAGAATCTGTCTGTTCAAAAATACAAAATGGCGAATGACCACGAGATTCCAGAGTTCTGACCTCAAAATCTCACCCTTTTCCTGGCATTTTCGCGTTTAATAACGATGTAAAAAGATGTTGCCCATTATTTAAAATGCTGTTACCATGCCTTTCGTTAGTCATCGAGCGCATAGCTTGTTGAACTAATCTCCAGGAAATTGCCCCTGTTGGCGCGCTCCAAAACGGGCAAATCAGTAGTAAATCCACGCGCCTCATGGCAGCACCAGAAGTCTCCATACCGAAAAGTTGAAAGAATTTTCTCTCAGCCTAGCCCTGGCATAACTGTCTACGTTTTGGCGTTGGTAAATCAACCAGCGATCTTGTCTAGTCAGAATAATTCGGCTGTCAAACCTGACCCACACACCACAAAGCCCACCGATACGGGAACAAGCAACTAGAAATCATCACAGAGGCAAAACTGCCAATACGGACAATCCTGTGAAATCAATTAGCGAAGATTACGATAAGTCGTCGGAACCCGAGGCAGAGAAGCAGTCCACATCACCTCGCCGCAATCACGAGCGTCATGCCAGGAATGCGAAGTGGGTGGAAAGCCTGAAGGCATCCGACGTCAACCGGCTTTGGTCAGATCTGCACCGCATAGTTTCTCATCACCCGTTGGTGAGGGCATCGCGCAGTGCGGGCCTGCTGGTTGAAGAGGGCAGTTCTGCCTACACCGATCTTACGCAGGAACTTTTTGTCCAACTGCTAGGCAAGAATCGTTTCGAGCATTATCTCGAAACGGAAATGAGTGATTACGAGATTGAGTGTGAGATCAGCCAGATTGAACTCACCAACCTTCTGACTGCAGAACTACGCAAGCGACATCCGGAGAGCTATCGACTCGCCCGTCGAATTTCGACCTTGATTCAGTCAAGCCCCAACTTTCGTCGCTTTGACACCAGTGGGATTGACGACGAACCACATCGCAGGCTCGCCGATCGCGTTTACGGGTTGAGCGAATGGAACGACAAGAAACAGCGTCGTGGTTCGCATGAAGTTGAACAGCGCGTGCAGATGATTCCTGTTAGACAGCGCGATACTCGGATGGTGGGTTGTACTGGAGATTCCCAGGTAGTAATCAGTAATCCCGATTTGGAAGATTTGATCGTTTCGGTGCTGGATGCTGTCGATTCGCCTGTCGATGTTCGCACACTGCGTAGTCTGGTGATGTCCCGACTACCTGTGATGGATATCTATCTTGTGCCGCTGGACGGCGACGACAGCGACAGTGAGAACAACAGCTACGAACCCGTCGATCGTCGGGAGAACCCTGAAGAAGGTTTGTTGCGGCGCGAGTCGGAGCGAGAGGCGGCTGCTTTTGTAGATCAGTTCCTGCAAAACCTGCACGAGGCGGTTCGCGGAAAAGTTAAACAGTACAATCGGATCCTTGGAGTACTGTGGCATTGTTACCTCAGTGCTGACCACTCAACCCAGTTAGAAGTTGCGGCGGTATTGGGCGTTTCAGACTCCCTGGTGTCAGACTACCGGCGGCGGATCGAGCAGGAACTGCGAGCGCTCGCATTTTCAGAGGTTGAGGAAGCGAAGCAGTTCGAGTTAGCGCTGCGGAAGAAGGTTAAGGAACTGGTGTTTGAGGTGGAAAAGGGACGGTAGTGTAGGGGTTGTAAAGAGATAAGCTAATATTTAATCTGAATGGATCTTAAAAGCTGCCCGCTAAGAGCGTACGCAGCTTTTTGTTTTTGACGGAGACAGCTTAAAGTGGAGGGTGTTAGAGGAATTTGAAACTGCGAACGTCTTCAGTATTCAGAGTTTCGAAAGTTGTTTAGTAGACTTGGTTTTTTAACATGTGTGGAATTGCAGGATTTGTTGACCTTTGGGATGCGACTTCGATTCGTTCGGCGGAGGAACGCGCGGTTTCTCTCGACCGAATGTGTCGCATTATTCGCCATCGCGGTCCCGACGATCAGGGGGTCATGTTAAAGCCCGGTGTCGCGCTTGGAATGCGGCGCCTCGCGATTATCGATCTTGTGACCGGTCACCAACCGATCTCAGGTGAAGATGGCTCGGTGACCATTGTCTTCAATGGTGAGATTTACAACTTTCAAGAAACAAAACCAAAACTCGAAGCTCGTGGGCACACATTCAAGACTCACTCCGACACCGAAGCCATTGTTCACGCTTACGAGGAGCACGGTCCTGCTTGTTTAAAAGAACTCAGAGGTATGTTTGCCTTCGCAATCTGGGATGACAAGGCGCAATCCCTTTTCGTTGCGCGTGACCGTGCCGGCAAAAAACCTCTCTATTACACCACCACATCATCAGGAACATTCGTATTTGGATCCGAGCTCAAGACACTTCTTGAACATCCGGATGTCGAACGTGAGCTCAATCCTTTAGCACTCGACGCCTATTTCACGCTCGGTTACGTCCCGGATCCTCTAAGCATTTTCCGAAACATCCACAAGCTACCACCGGGCCACTATCTAACGTTTACTAAAGGGCGTGTTGATGTTCAGCAGTATTGGGACTTTGACTTTCGTGAGGAACCTAAGCGCAGTGAAGCAGATTACGTCGCGGAGTTACGTGACTTATTAGATGAGTCTGTCCGGCTTCGTTTGATATCAGATGTACCGCTTGGTGCTTTCCTTTCTGGTGGAATCGACTCGAGTACTGTTGTTGGCCTCATGGCTCGACACATGGGCCAGCCCGTCAAGACATTCTCGATCGGTTTTCATGAAGACAGCTATAACGAACTGGAGTATGCCAGGCTTACGGCGAAGAAGGTCGGTACAGACCATCACGAGTTTTTTGTTACGCCTGATATCTGCGCTATCGTCGATGAACTGGTTTGGCACTTTGATGAGCCGTTCGCAGATTCTTCCGCGATCCCAACTTACATGGTCTCCAAACTCGCTCGGGATTATGTGACGGTAATTCTGTCTGGTGACGGTGGGGACGAGCTTTTTGGCGGTTACACGAGATACGTTGTCGAGCGGAAGCGAGGCGGATTTGAGCGGTTGCCGAAACCATTGCGCGAAGGTCTCATGAGGCCACTCAGCGAGCGACTCCCGCATGCGACCTGGGGGCGCAACTATCTACACAACGTATCGCTCGATCCCATTGCTCGCTACCTTGATAGCGTTTCCGTTTTCACGAGTCTTAACCGAAAGGCACTCTACACCCCGGATTTCTTCCAGAAGCTCGGCCAGGGTGGTTACGCGGGTAATTTATTTCGCGAGTTAGCCGACCAGGTTAAGACTGACGAGCCGTTGGACCGTCTCTTGTACGTAGACAGCAAAACTTATTTGCCAGGCGATATTCTTACAAAGGTTGATCGCATGAGCATGGCGGTTTCGCTGGAAGCACGTGCGCCATTGCTCGATCACAAATTGATCGATTTTGTGACTGGAGTGCCGGCCTCTCTCAAACTTGCCGGCTTCGAGACCAAACATCTTTTGAAAGAGGCGGTAAAAGATCTGATTCCCGCCGAAATCCTTCACCGGCCCAAGCAGGGCTTCGGCGTCCCAATCCAGGAGTGGATTAATCAACAGCTAAGGTCTCGCATTCGAGATACACTGCGTGATGCGCGCACTCGTCAGCGTGGTTATATCAACTCGAATTACCTGGATATCTTATTAGATGAACACGAACGTGGTCGTAGAGATCATTCTATGGGTCTCTGGTCTCTTTTGATGTTGGAGTTGTGGCATCGACGGTTTCTTGACGGCGGTCCTCAACCCGTTAGCGATCACCAGGAATCCAATGTTGTGACGGCAGCGGTTTGAGCGGAGCTAGCGATTGAGGCCTGCTGTTCTTCATCTGATTGATAGTTTTAACCAGGGGGGGTCGGAGCGGCAGGCTCTGCAGTTAACTCGTCTGTTGTTGCAGAGTGGTCGCTACGAAGTAAGGTTGGCTTGTCTTAGTCCAGATGGGGCCTTGCGCTCAAGTATAGATGACCTGGAACTTGGGGATATTCCTTCCTTTCCGCTAACAAGCTTCTACGATCAAAATGCAATCAGACAACTGAGGCGCCTGGTGCGTTGGTTGCAGACGTCTGGCATTGACATAGTGCACACGCATGATTTCTACACCAATGTTTTTGGAATGGCTGGTGGTTCAATCGCTCGTGTTCCTGTACGTTTGGCGTCGATGAGAGAAACCGCGGAAATGCGCAGCGCAGCTCAGAAACGAGTGCAGAAAGTTGCATATTCTTTGGCCCATCACATAGTTGCCAACTCGAAAGCTGTAGAGAACAAACTGGTCGCTGATGGCATTGGACCTGAGAAAGTCAGCGTGATCTACAATGGTCTGGACTTGAAGCGTCTTGAGACTTCACTCACTCGTTCAGAAGCGTTAGCGGTGCTTGGCGTAAATATCGATGAGGCCAAGCCAGTTCGGTTCATTTCAATTGTCGCCAACATGAGACATGAAGTGAAAGACTATCCGATGTTTCTACGTGCCGCGCGAAGTGTAAAGCGTGCGGTGCCCGATGCGGTATTCCTGCTTGCAGGCGAAGGCGAGTTGGAGGAGTCGTTGAAGTCACTTGCACGCGAGCTTGGTATTGTCGAGTCGACGCTCTTTCTCGGCCGATGTGAAAAAGTGGCTGAATTGCTTAGCATTTCTGATGTGTGCGTCTTGAGTTCGAAAGCGGAAGGTTTTTCGAACTCTATTCTTGAATACATGGCTGCCGGGAAGCCCGTGGTTGCGACCAACGTGGGCGGAGCTGCGGAAGCAATCGCGGAAGATGAAACCGGGTTCCTCGTGCCATCGGGTGACGACGCGATGATGGCGGAGCGACTTATCAGTTTGCTGCTTGACCCCGATAGGGCTTTAAAGATGGGTGCGCTTGCTAAACGCGTGGTGAGTGAAAGATTTTCTTGTGAAGCGCAACTATCGCGAACGGAACATCTTTACGAAACTCTCTTATCTGCGCGTAGTCGATAATACAGTGCACCTCGAACGGCATGATGACTGACGATTCGAAATCACTGAAGAAGGTGCGAGTTCTGATGGTCGCGCCCTCCTTCGACATTCTCGGCGGCCAATCAGTACAGGCCGCCCGCTTGCTGGATCGCCTGGGCGAGGAATCGTCGCTGGAGGTTAGCTTCTTGCCGATCAATCCTCGATTGCCCGGGTTACTTCGTTACTTGCAAAAAATCAAGTATGTACGCACTGTCGTAACTTCAATTGCCTATATCGCGACTTTGCTTTTACGAGTTTATCGTTACGACGTCATCCATGTTTTTTCCGCATCGTACTTTTCGTTTGTACTTGCGCCTACGCCTGCGATTCTGATCGCCAGACTGTTTGGACGAAAGGTCCTCCTCAATTATCACAGCGGCGAAGCAGATGATCATTTAAGACGCTGGCGACGAAGTGCGATTCCTACTATACGTCTTGTTGATGTAGTCATTGTTCCTTCAGAATATCTGGTTCGTGTTTTTGCTTCGTTTGGTCTTGAGGCGCACGCAATCTACAACCTCATCGACACTCGACAATTTCGGTTTCGTAACCGAGTGCCACTCCGTCCTCTGTTTTTATCCAATCGAAACCTGGAAAGTCATTACGGCGTCGACAAAGTGTTGCGTGCTTTTTCTCTCGTTCAGCAGACAGTGCCTAACGCCAGTCTGTCTATTGTCGGAGATGGAAGCCAGCGAAGTGCTCTGCAACAACTTGCAAACGAACTGAACCTCAAAAACACGACCTTTATTGGTCAGGTTAATCCTGAGTCGATTGCTGATACCTATGATGCTGCCGACATTTATCTAAATGGATCCGAAATCGACAACCAACCTCTTTCACTTCTCGAAGCTTTTTCGTGCGGTCTTCCGATTGTGACCACCAATGCCGGCGGTATTCCGGACATCGTCACTGATAGAGTCACCGGAATACTTGTGCCTCTTGGTGATTATGAGCAAATGGCTCAACGAGCCATCGAACTCTTGAATGATGGCGCGTTCGCTGAATCAATGATTGAACGTGCACGGCAGGAATGCGCAAAGTACAGTTGGGATGCGGTGCGAGATTCCTGGCTGAACGTGTATCACACTCTTGGAAGTGTTGAAGCCGCGAAGGCGATGGAAGCGCATTCTAATTCTGAACCAAAAGTTTTACCCAGATGAAGGCCAAGCTCAACAGGTTGCGACGAACTAGCTTCGACGAACTGCGGGTACGAAGCTCGCAGCTGATTAATGCGTTTGCTGAACGGCGGGGTTGGTCGCGTAAGGCAAAATTGGTTTCTGACAGTTCATTTCTGAAACTGTTGGATCAACGCCAATTCAAGAGTGCACCAGGATCTCCTGTTGAGCTACTCGAACACTTTCGGGGGCGAATGAACCCTACGTTCTTTTCCGCGTTTGCTGATCCAACAGCAACAGTCGTCGAGCTTAGACGGCGCTGGCCGGACGCAGAAAAAGAGATCGTTGACCGAGCCGACCGGATTTTGCAGGGCTCTTTTGATTTGTTGGCTTTTCACAATCTGCACTTTGGGACACCCATCGACTGGCATCTCGAGCCCGTGGCAAAAAAGCGTGCACCGCTGGTTCATTGGAGCCGCTTGAATTATTTGGATGCTGAGCTCTTCGGTGACAAGAAGATCATTTGGGAGCTGAATCGTCATCAGTACTTTATCACTCTGGGCCAGGCTTATTGGTTAACAGGTGATGAGCATTATGCGGACATCTTTGCAAACCAACTTAACGAATGGATGGTTCAGAATCCGCCAAAGCTCGGAATAAATTGGGCAAGCAGTCTGGAGGTGGCTTTTAGATCAATAGCGTGGCTGTGGTCGCTCCATTTCTTCAAAAACTCCAGTTCACTGACACCTCAAACTTTTGCGCGAGTCTTCCAATTCCTCTACATAAATGCGCGTCACCTGGAAAGCTATCTTTCAACCTACTTTAGTCCGAACACTCACTTGACCGGGGAAGCACTAGGGCTTTTTTATCTGGGTTCATTACTACCAGAGTTCAAGGAATCAGCTCGTTGGCGGAATACCGGGCTCCGGATTCTACTGGCGCAGCTTGAAAGACACGTGCGGCCCGACGGCGTCTACTTTGAACAGTCGAGTTACTACCATCGCTATACAACAGATTTCTATTTGCACCTCTGGTTAATGCTGAGTGCCAATGGCGAGACGCCTTCGTCGAATCTCACCGCCAAACTCAAGTTGCTCCTGGATCATTTGATGTACATCACACGTCCGGATGGCACGACACCGCTTTTTGGAGATGATGATGGTGGACGTTTGCTTCCTCTCGACTACCACCAGTCTAACGACTTTCGCTCGACACTTTCGACGGGGGCTGCCGTTTTCGAACGTCCGGACTACAAGTTTGTGGCCGGTGGTCCTCGTGAGGAAACGTTGTGGCTTGTTGGACCAAAAGGTCTTGCCGCGCTCGACGGCGTTGCCGCTGAAGAACCGGCGAAGCAATCCAACTCGTTCGACTCCGGTGGTTATTATGTAATGCGAGACGGCTGGACGCCTGATTCGAACTACTTGTTGTTTGACTGCGGACCACATGGGATCGACAACTGTGGACACGCGCATGCAGATGCCCTCTCGTTTGACCTTGCTGCTCACGGTCGAACTCTTTTAGTTGACCCCGGGACGTGCACGTATACCGGCTCAAAAGATTTACGCGATTGGTTTCGAAGTTCTGCCGCACACAACACTCTGACCGTTGACCAGCAATCGTCGTCGATACCGAACGGTGCCTTCTCCTGGAAAACTATTGCGCATTCAGTTTGTTCTTCCTGGCTGACACAGGAACGATTTGACTACGTAAGCGCTTCTCACGACGGCTTCGATAGACTACCCAATCCGGCTGTTCATACCAGGTCGATCCTGTTCCTGAAGAATAATTATTGGGTGGTGCGCGATAGAGTTGAGTCAGCCGGTACGCACCTGTTGCGAGCAGGCTTTCACCTCGATTCCGGAACAGCTCCCCTATACAGCAATTCGAAAGGGGTGCGTGTAGTTAGTGAAGATAGCCGTTCGGCGGTCATGCAAATAGATGCTTTCGCGCCTGGCGGCGAATGGCAAAAGGAACCTGGCTGGGTTTCGCACTGTTATGGAGAAAGGGAAGAAGCACCCGCCTTTTCATTCTCCGTTCTGGCCAGCGGTTCCGCCGAACTAGTAACATTTCTTCTGCCCGAACGTCTTGGCGTCGGTTCGAGGCCTTCTGTGCGAGAAATCGAGGCTCTTAATGGGCGTGCTTTTGAGGTCAATCTTAATGGGAAGCACGACGTGATAATAATCAGAGATTTAGCTGCTGATTCAGTTAGGGAGTGGGTCGAGACCGTGCGGATCGCGTCCGATTTCAACTTAAGCTGGGCAAGATTTGTTAGCGAAGATGCTCACACGCCGGAGGAGTTAATACTTATTGATGGTCATACATTAGAGATGGAAGGCCGAACTCTATTGAGATCTACTAAGAAGATTAACTATCTGGCAGTTAGAAGAGTAGGTGATCGATTCAGAGTCGAGACAGATGAAGGCGTATTGGAAATAGTTCTACCGGTTACCGACCTGGAAGCGTTGTTTGCGAAACTGAATCAGGGGTCTGGAGTTTATTAGTTCTGATTAGTTTATGTGTGGAATAAACGGCATAGCTCTCTCAAGCAGATCCGGACGTCAAGTCCAGCGTGATGTTCTGGAGCGGATGCGCGATGTTATTAAGCATCGCGGTCCGGACGACTGCGGCATTTTTATTGAAGGCGGCATTGGTTTGGGGCACCGACGTTTGAGCATCGTCGATGTTGCTGCCGGCCACCAGCCAATGACCAACGAAGACGGTTCGCTTCAGATCACCTACAACGGCGAGATCTACAACCACGCAGACTTTCGTCAGGAATTGGAAGAGCGAGGTCACGTTTACCGTACGCACTGCGATACAGAAACAATTCTGCATTTGTACGAAGAACATGGTGAGGGCTGCGTAAATTTCCTACGAGGGATGTTCGCCTTTGCGATTTGGGATAAGAGAAAGCGCGAACTTTTCATAGCTCGTGATCGATTGGGAGTCAAACCACTCTACTACGCACACACGGATGACGGTTCACTTTATTTCGGTTCCGAAATCAAGACACTGTTTCAGGCAAACGCACTAAAGCCTGAGATCAACTTTACTGCTTTACCTGACTACCTTGCGAATCATGCAACTTCCGGAGAAGAGACCTTGTATCGCGGTGTGAAACGCCTTCTGCCGGGACACACTTTGACCTGGCGCGATGACAAAGTCGAGATTAAGAAATACTGGGACGTCAGCTTTGTTAAAGCAGATACGACGGGCCGGAGCGATCGCGATTACATCGCCGAGTGGGATGAGATGTTCCGAACATCGGTTCGCTTACGATTGATGGCTGACGTTCCGCTGGGAATGTTTTTATCTGGTGGGATTGACTCATCGGCAATCGCCGCGGTCATGAGCGGCCTGGTTGACGAACCGATCAAAACGTTTTCCGTTGCCTTTGCCGAGCGCGAAGCAAATGAACTCGCTTACGCTCGCATCGTCGCCCAGGCTTACAAAACCAATCATCACGAAGTGGTTGTCAGTCCCGAAGAGTTTTTCAATGCGTTGCCAAAGCTCGTTTGGCACGAAGATGAACCGATAGCTCATCCTTCGAGTGTTGCTCTGTATTTCGTTTCACTGCTTGCATCCCAACACGTGAAAGTGGTCCTGACTGGCGAGGGAAGCGACGAACTGCTGGCCGGTTATGGGCGGTATCGGAAGACAGTTTTGAATTTATCGCTCGGTGGACGTTACCGAAGTTTAACGCCCTCTCTAGTTCGCGGTGCTGTCCACGGCGGAATTAAGACTTTGCCTGCTTCGCGAATCAGACAAAAACTGTTGCGAAGTTTTCTGAGTGTCGAACCGGACATTGAAAGTATCTACTTCGACAACTTCGCTGTGTTTCCTCGTGTAATGCAGGATGGGTTACTAACGACTATTGCGCGTGAGCGAATTGGAACGATGGATCCATACGCCGGTGTTCGTAGTGCTTTGAGTCAGACTGACGCCAAGTCGTTGCTGGATCGATTGCTTTACGCTGATATCAAGACCTACTTGCACGAATTACTGATGAAACAAGATCAAATGAGCATGGCAACATCTATTGAGAGTCGTGTTCCATTTCTTGATCACAAGCTTGTCGAGTTTACGTGCAGTTTGCCTGAACATCTGAAACTGAGAGGCGGCACGACAAAATACATCCTGCGCGAAGCGATGAAAGATGTGTTGCCGCAAGAGATCCTGTCGCGCTCTAAGATGGGTTTCCCTGTCCCGATCGGCACGTGGTTTCGCGGCCCCTATCGTTCGATCATTGACGAATATGTTCTCGGCGAGCGAGCAAGCTCGCGCGGAGTATTCAACGCGACCGTCGTTCGCGATCTCGTCAACAGGCACCAATCCGGAACCGAGAATCACGACGAACGTTTGTGGGCACTGGTGAACTTCGAGATCTGGCAGCGCCAGTTTTTCGACGGCGAAATTGTTGAACCCTCAAGCTCGCAACTGGAACTTGCCCACTGCTCCTGACCGACGCACTAGTTATCTGGGACCACTGCACTTGCGAATTCTCTGGCTCAAAACCGAATTACTTCACCCTGTTGATAAGGGCGGCAAGATCCGTACTTACAACATGCTGAAGGAACTTAAGCGGGATCATCACATCACCTATCTTACATTGGACGATGGTTCTGCTTCTGAAGAAGAGCGTGAGCGTTCCTCCGAATACTGTAATGAACTGGTTTGTATTCCACACCGGCAACGCGAGAAATTTTCACCGGCCTTCTATGCTGAGTTGCTCTTAAACCTTACGTCACGGCTTCCCTACGCCATCAAGAAGTATGAGTCTGCGGGAATGCGACGAGAGATTCTGCGGCATGTGAAAGCGGGCGGAGTTGATGTTGTAATCTGTGATTTCCTTGCGCCGGCAATCAATGTACCGACAGGGTTAACTTGTCCGTCCATACTCTTTCAGCACAATGTTGAAGCAATGATTTGGAAGCGGCACTGTGAAGTCCAGGAAAATCCGGTTAAGAAAAATTACCTGCGATCTCAGTGGCGGAAGATGGTGAAGTTTGAGAGGGAGATGTGTCAGTTTTTTGATTCCGTGGTCGCCGTATCGATCGAAGACCGCGAGCAAATCAAAAAGGAGTACGCAGCGAGTGAGGTCTTTGACGTGCCGACTGGCGTAGACATAGATTTCTTCACTCCCTCCGGCCGCGAGGAAGTTGACCCGCACAACGTTGTGTTTACTGGTTCGATGGATTGGCTGCCGAACGAAGATGGTATTCGTTATTACACCGAACAGATTCTACCGATAATTCGGCGATCGATTCCTGAAGCGTCCCTGACGGTCGTTGGTCGTAATCCTTATGCCAGTTTATTGGAACTGAGTAAGAAGGACAGTTTGATTTATGTAACGGGTCGAGTGGAGGATGTTAGACCATACATGGAACGCGCGGCAATATACATCGTGCCGTTGCGAGTTGGTGGTGGAACAAGGTTGAAGATTTTTGAAGCAATGGCAATGAAGAAGGCAATTGTATCCACTACGATTGGTGCTGAAGGCTTACCAGTCAGCGATGGCCATGAGTTGCGCATCGCAGACGCACCGGAAACGTTTGCCGCGGCTGTGGTCGACCTTTTGAACAATCCTCAAATGGCAACAGCTATGGGCCATCAGGCAGGCGAAACTGTGAGTGCAAAGTTTGGCTGGGCCGGAGTTGCGCAACGCTTCACTGAGATTTGTGAAAATACCATTCGGGATTGTGACAAGTCTGAGCTCACCGGCTCGGTCGCGGTGAAGCATCATGAATTACCGGCAGCTTGAAATGTCTATGTCGGTGGAACCCACCACAGAACCTCAATCGGAAAGTGTAGCTCGGTTGTCTAATAAGAGTGAGGATACCGTCTCGGTAGTGATCCCTTGTTACAACGAGGAGCGCTACATTGGCAAAGCTCTCGAACAACTCGCTGATCAGTTTGCGGTGGATCAGTACGAGTTGGTCATCGTCGACGGTATGTCTGAGGATAACACCCGAGGTGTTATTGAAGACTTCAAAAAGAAAGAGCCCAACCTGGTTGTCAGGATTGTTGATAATCCCGCCCGAAATATTCCAACAGCTTTGAACCTGGGGATTTCCGCCGCGAAGGGAAATATCATCGCGCGCATGGATGCTCACGCAGTTCCATGCTCTGGTTATATCAGGCGCTGCGTTGAGGTGCTGAACCAGGAAACTGCCGGGGCAGTCGGAATGCCATGTTTGGTGAGAGCTGGTGCAGATACAACCATGGCGCAGGCAATCGCCACGGCGGTTTCACATCCTTTTGGGATTGGTGACGCAAAGTATCGATTGGGTGCGGGTGGTCCTCCGCAAGAGGCCGTGGACACGGTGGCCTTCGCTTGTTTCAGAAAGTCATTGTGGCAGGAATTGGGGGGGTTCAATGAGAATTTATTGACCAACGAAGATTACGATTTCAATTACCGCGTACGTCAGTCGGGGCGAGACGTAATTTTGGATAGAAGTGGTCATTGCGACTATTTTGCACGTACGACTCTAGGCTCGCTAGCTACGCAGTATTGGCGCTACGGAGGCTGGAAAGCGGAGATGATAAGGCTGCACCCGACTTCAGTGAAGTTGCGTCACGTGGTCGCGCCCGCTTTTGTTTTATCGCTGATTGCCCTCGTTGTTGCTAGTGTGTTGTGGTCTCCCGCGCGCTGGTTATTGCTGGTTGATGTCTTGCTTTATTTGATCGCGGCTCTCGCTGCAAGTTGGCGCACCAGGATCGAAGTTAAACGCTTCCAGCATCTGTTTCTGATGCCGATTGTTTTCGCCACGATACATTTTACTTGGGGAATGAGTTTTATCCTTCGATCTGTCTCTTTCAGAAAGCGGGAAGCTTAACCATTAGTTGTAAACACAGTGGACGTTGTTGACTCCGCCGTTAGACCGAATGAGTCATGAAATTCGGCGACCAGCGTCTTTGGAATGCAGAGTATGTTACGTTCAATTTCAATCATAGTGCCGGCATACAATGAAGCAGTTCGACTTAAAGATAACCTGCCGAGAATCATTAAATTCATTCAGCTCCACAACCTGGATGCCGAGTTAATTGTGGTTGATGATGGCTCGACCGACGACACAGGTACGGTTGCTGAAACAGCTTTTCGCTTTGCAGAAAATGTGCAGACTCAGCTGATAAAGAATGACGTCAATAGAGGTAAAGGTTATTCCGTTAGAGTTGGCCTGCTGGCGAGTTCTCGTCCGGTCGCGGTCTTCTCTGATGCTGATCTCTCAACCCCGATCGATGAGGTTTTTACGCTGATTGAAGCGATCGAGGGTGGCTTCGACCTCGCTTTTGGTTCACGCGCAATCGATAGAAGTCTGATTGGAATACACCAGCCATGGCGACGGGAACAGGGTGGAAGAATCTTCAATATGATTGTCCGCATTGCAACGGGTTTGCCATTCAAGGATACGCAGTGTGGCTTTAAGGCATTTAGAATGAAGGAATGTAGGCGGATCATCGAAGAAGCCACAATAGATCGATTTGGATTCGACGTGGAGCTTCTATTCATGGCTTATAGAGCCGGATTGAAACTTCAAGAGGTTGCTGTTCGGTGGGATCACTGTGATGGGAGTAAAGTTAACTTCATGCGAGACAGTCTCCGGATGTTGACTGAAGTGCGCAAGATTCGTAATCAGGCACAGAAGAGAACTTACGAAAGAGTGGTGCATGTCAGTCCAGCCTCCATCCGCGGAGAATCTACAGATGAGCCCCCTTTAGTCGAAATGTGACCTTGGTTTCGGATTGTTATAAGTGCGGCTTGAGTAAAATGAAGAATCACTGGTGGAGTTCTTTTGAAATTTGCATATTCACCATGGAGAGACGTTTCTCTGATCAAGCATTATGATGCTGCCATTAGTAGATGAAAGTGAAAGGCGGTGGAATTACGTGGGTTTAGTGGGCGGCCAAATCGGTTATCGATTACTTAACTCCCTGGCGAAGGTCTCTCCCGGAAATGAAATAACTACAGCTTACGATGGGAAGAGCAAGATGGAGGTTTTCTTTGGACCGGAAATTTGGGATGAATTGGCTGATAAAACTGTTGCCGATTTTGGCTGTGATGAAGGTATCGAAGCCGTTGATATGGCTCAACACGGCGTGTGCCGGGTGATCGGAATTGATATTCGCGAGGATGCACTTGAGAGTGCGCGAAAGAGAGCTGCGGAGGCGGGACTTGAGGATCGATGTTCCTTTGTCCAAGAGATTCAAGAAAAGGTCGATGTCGTTGTTAGCCTTGATGCCTTCGAACATTTCAGCGATCCACTTGCGATGCTTTCTAAAATGCGTGGGTTAATAAGGGACGACGGATACGTGCTGACCTGCTTCGGCCCGACCTGGTACCACCCGCTTGGTGGTCATGGTTTTTCGATCTTCCCGTGGGCGCATCTCATCTTCAGCGAGCGCGCGCTGTTGCGTTGGCACAGGGAAAAGTTTGCTTCTTCCGCCTACCGTTTCGAAGAAGTTCCGGGCGGCTTGAATCAGTTAACGATCAGTAGATTTGAAGAACTAATTTCCCAAAGCGATTTTGAGATTAGAGATTTCGAAACTGTCCCGATACGCAAATTGCGACCTCTGGCAAATCGTCTAACCCGAGAGTTCACCACTGCTGTCGTCAAGTGCAAACTTGTTCCGCGAGCTCGCAACTGAACCCGTGATTGAATCTGATTGACGTGCGAGACGTTTGAAGTCTCTCTGAACATTTGACGACCCAATGACCAACTTCCTGAGCAGTCAGCGAACTCGTTCAATTCTTCCATACGTTCTACTCATAGTTCTCTACATCGTAGTCACATCAATGACCGATGCCTTCTTCATGGGTGATACGAGAATTTATGTTAGAGATATTTCGAATTCTGCGAGCCTCGGAAGTACTTTTTGGGATGCGGGCCATCCGTTTTGGCGTCCCTTGGGTTGGTTGATTTCCCGGCTGGACCATAGAGGCAATCCCGCGATTACGTTGTTGTCGATAAATTGGGAGGTCGGGTTAGTCAATGTCCTTATCGTTTATGCGTTGAGCTCGAAGTTTTCGGAGAGAGCATGGGTTCCATACTTCGTGGCAGTGTTGTTTCTTTTTGCGAACCCCATATTGAATTACGTGCAGTCGGGTCAGCCGTACATGACTGGACTAATGTTCTTGTTGTTGGGGTTTTACCTGTTAGTGCGAGAAGTGGTTGAACCCAGGCATCCATGGCGAACCGCCATTATTTGCGGCGTATGTTTGGCATGTGGTGTTTGTACGTGGATTCCATATGTGTTTTCTCTTCCGGCCATCGGACTTTTTCCGTTGATATATGCCGGATATGACTCACATCGGTTAAATCTCGTCGTGCGCACCTGTTTGGTCTGTGCTTTCGTGGGAGCGCTGGTCTACATATCGATGGCTCTACATCTGGGTTTACACAGCATAGGTGAAGTGAAAACATGGGTCGCCACTGCATCGCATGGTGACTTGCCGGACACTCCTCTCAAAGCAATACAGCGCATGCTCTTTACGTTGGGGCGAAGCGTGATAAATATGGGAGACGATGGCCGGCTGTTCAAACGCTACGCCGTTCACGATCCATTCAACCCGGTTACCATTTTCGATCTGATGCGATTGAGTCTGTGGAAACTAGCGTTCTTCTATTTATTTTTACTGGCAATCCTATTTAACCTGGTTTTTTCGAAGTCCGGTAAAAAGACGCTGGTTCTGTTGTCATTAACGGCGATTCCGTTTCTCGCGTTCGCAGTTTTCGTTTTCGAGGCAGGCTCAATTGAGCGCTACTTACCTATCTTCCCGGTGGCGGTAGTGGCTTTGAGCGTTTCGCTTGGACGAAAGGAATCTCGCCAGTGGACTAAGGTTCTTGCTCTCGTCTTTATAGCTGTTGTGATTATCTCGAATGTAGGCGCTACTTCAAAAGTCGTCTTGAACAAACAGCAGGAGCGTGTAGAAAAACGACTCGGAGAACTGCAACCATTTCTCAAAATTCCAAACCGCATTGTGACCGTCAACGAGCAGGATGAGCTTTACGCTTTTAATCAGAATTTTTTGTTCAATCCCATCAATCAAACGGGCCAGGAGATTGATAATCTGGTTACGCCGCATTCCGTCCAGATACTTCGTTGGCGACAGATATTTGCAGAAAAGACTTTGGCGATGTGGGCAAGTGGCGGCGACGTCTGGGTTACGAAGAGGGTCCTCGCCAGCCGTCCTCAGGCACAGTGGAACTGGGTTGAAGGCGACGATCCGACTGTTTTGTGGTCAGACATAAATCATTATTTCGCTCAGTTCGATATGGGACAACAAACGGCTAGCGAAGATGGTTTTGTTAAGGTCGCTGATACTCCAAGTAATCGCATGCGTTTCCAGTCAATCATCCAGGAAAAGAAAGGTCAGCAAGACAGCCCACACTAAAGAGCAATCTCTTTGGTTCCCCCAAAATTGAAATAGTTGTTTTCAAACCATAGGAATAACAATGCAGGGAAACAAGACCAGGCTAAGTGTTTTTGGATTGGGATATGTCGGTTGCATATCTGCCGCTTGCTTTGCAAGTGAAGACAATGAAGTCATCGGTGTCGACGTAAACACAACCAAAGTTGAGATCATAAATTCAGGTAAGAGCCCTATCGTGGAACCTGGAGTAAATGAACTTATCGAGAGGGCGGTCAAAGAAGGTCGCTTACGAGCAACACCGGATTCCATGGAGGCAGTGTTGCAATCAGATCTCTCACTGGTATGTGTTGGCACTCCGAGTCGACCAAACGGCAGCCTTGACCTGTCACATGTGACGAAGGTGTGTGAAGAAATAGGTTCTGCTCTCAAGCAAAAGGACCGACGTCACATAGTTGTCCTTCGCAGCACAATGTTGCCGGGAACGATCGAAAATGTCGTGACGCCTGTGCTCGAAAAAGGTTCCGGTAAGAAGGCCGGCCGCGATTTCGGAGTGTGTATAAACCCGGAGTTTCTGCGTGAAGGGACCTCTGTCAGGGACTTCTATGAACCGCCATTTACTTTGATTGGAGCAGATGATCCGAGCAGTGCCGCGGCGGTTCGCTCGTTATACGGAAATATTAACGCGCCTATATATGAAACAGAGGTGAAGACGGCAGAGATGGTCAAATACGTCTGCAACAGTTTTCATGCTTTGAAGGTTGTCTTTGCGAATGAGATTGGGAACATCTGCAAAGTTCTAGGGATTGATAGTCACAAAGTAATGGACATCTTTTGTGAAGATAAGAAACTCAATCTTTCGCGGTACTACTTACAGCCAGGCTTTTCTTTTGGCGGTTCGTGTTTACCGAAGGATCTGCGGGCCATCAACTACAAAGCTAAAGAACTGGACGTGGAGGTGCCGGTGCTTGCGGCGGTTTTGCCCAGCAATCGTAATCACATAGAGCGCGTTGTTGATATGGTGGTGCGAACTGGCAAAAAACGGATTGGAGTGCTTGGCTTCAGCTTTAAGCCAGGTACTGACGACCTACGAGAGTCACCTCTCGTAACTTTGATTGAGACACTCATTGGCAAAGGATTTCAACTTTCGCTTTATGATCGAGATGTTTCTGTTGCGCGTCTCTTTGGCGCGAACAAGGAGTACATTGATCGCGAGATACCTCACATTTCGCAACTCATGGTAGACGACATTGATCAGATTGTTGAGCGCGCTGAAATAATCATCATTGGCAAAAAATCTGAAGAATACCGCTCTATCGAATCTAAGTCGCGTGCCGATCAGCTGGTATTGGATTTGGTGCGTCTATTCGAGCCCGGCTCGTCCCAACCTGTGTCCTATGAAGGCATATGCTGGTAGGTGACACAATTCTTTGAAACAACCCTGGCAATGATTTTTGCGAGCCTACCTGAACTCACACGTGTTTCAAGGAATCGATTCTTGCGCGCGGTATTTGTTATTACAGTTGTTTTTGCCGCGTGGGAAGTCCTTGCATTTGCTGCGGCGAAGTTACTCACAGAGCGCGTCGCACTTCGGCAGGCAGATGCGATCGTCGTATTGAGCGGTTCGGCTGTTTTAAGAGAACGGGTTGAGAAAGCTGCGGAACTCTATAAGGAGGGGTTGGCCCCAAGGATTATTCTAACTAACGACAACCAGCAAGGAAGTTGGGACAACGCTCAGCAACGCAACCCATTTTTCTTTGAAAAATCTTTCGATGAACTGGTAAGCAGGAATGTTCCAAAAGATGCCATTGAAGTTCTGAAAACACCGGTTTCTAGTACGCACGACGAAGCACAGATCGTCGAATCGTACGCGAGTCAGCATCAGTTTGGATCGATCATGATCATTACGTCTGATTATCATTCTCGTAGAGCGCTTTGGACGTTTCACCGGGTTATTGGAAAGGGTCAGATTTCAGTGGGTGTGGAACCGGTTATTTCAACGTCACCATGGAGCTGGTGGTTACACTTGAGTGGGTGGAAATCGATTCCTGTCGAATTGGTAAAGTTTGTTTACTACCGGCTGGTTTACTAGTCGGCGCCCACGAACACCGAGCGCTATGCTATGAAAAATGACATCAATTAATCATTTTGAAAGAGTAGATTCCATGGCAGACTGCGTTCATAGTTGGAGCCGCCAATGACAAAACTATTAGCAAAACTCTCAAGGGTCGTGATCGTGGCGGTCGCCGGGTTAGTTTTGGCATCTGCAGTTAAGGCTGACCCGCTCATGTTTAGTAACGTCACAGCACTGCAAAACCAGGGTTTCAGCAAAGTCGACCTGTTCTCAAATTCAGGCACCACGCTATTTGGTCCAGAGCTGAGTTTCACAGTTGATGTTACTGGTATTCTGCCGGTAGGCAAGTTCGATAGTTTGCGCATTACTTACATTGAGGCAAATAGTCCCGCCATTGCGCAGTCATTCGACATTCCCGTGTTCGGAAGTATCCAACCGCCCTTCACGTTGGTGTTTACTGTGACCTCACCGAACGCAAACGCGCAAGGTGTCGCGGCCACTTTAGTTGTTGATCTGCTCAACAGTTCTCCGGATTTCCTAATCCCCGGTGGTCAACAAGCTGATCAGAGAGTCGATGCTTACATCTACAGATTTAATGTGGCGACGCCTGTTCCTGAACCTTCGACTATGATGATGGCTGGGATCGGGTTGAGCTTGATGTTCCGTAAAAAATCGAGGCAAAACCGTCCCTGAATTAAACCGGGGACTTGGGGCGACAGTTCCTACTCAATACAGTCAGGTCGACCATTAGGCACTGAAAAGGACTTCGTCCTAAAACATGCCGTGGCGACCTCTTTTACGTTTAAGACAAGAGCTAACCGGGTTGCGGATTTCTGGGAGTCGTATGAATGAAACGATGGGCTAGAAAGTCGAAGTACGCACTCATTCTTTTCAAAATCTGGCAGAACCGTGCTCTGCGTAAGAGGTTTGTATCCGGTTCGATTGAAACAAGTCATGGTTCGTCACTCGCCGGTAAAAATCTTATTGAGAGTTTAGATTACATTGATAGTCAATTTAACGACTACCAAAAATACGGACAACTAACGGATGAAGTGCTGCAAGGAAAGAGGATCCTCGAGGTCGGTTACGGCGACAACGTGGGTGTTGCTCTTCGACTAATCGCAGCGGGAGCTGCCCAAGTCGTTTGTGTCGACAAGTTTGACGCAAAGCACGATGTCAACAAGGAGCGCGAAATCTATCTCAACCTTCGTGAGCGGTTAGGTTCAAAGGAACAGAAACGATTTGATGAGTCTGTGGATCTGAGTCATGGTGTTATGCTTAACGAGAAGAGAGTTACCTGTGTGAAGGGGATTGACCTAAGTGAGGACGCAGACGATTTTCTAAAGCAGCACGGGCATTTTGACATTATTTTATCCCGGGCGGTGATCGAGGAGATTTACGAACCAGAAGAACTTTTTGCTACATTTGATCAGCTTCTTAAGCCCGCCGGGCTGATGCTACATAAGATTGACTTGAGCGATTACGGCATTTTCAGTGAAGGTGGCATGCATCCGTTGACCTTTCTGACGATTCCCCGCTCGGTTTATCGCCTTATGGCGAGCGATTCTGGAATACCGAACCGAAAGCTTTCCGGTTATTACTTTCAACAAATGGCTAAGCTCAACTACAACGTTCGGTTTCTTGTCACCAGCGTGGTTGGACACGGATTCGTCGAACCACATCAGGTAATCGATGAGCTCGATAATGCCTATCGACGTGCAGGCAAGCCAGTGGTTGATGAAATTCGGTCTCGGTTGTGCCCGGAGTTTAAGGATCTATCGGATGATGAATTGATGATTTCCGGTCTGTTTTTAGTGGCGCGGAAGTCGATCGGATAGAAACGATTTTCCTACCTTAATATGTATCCCACAAAGTTCTTCACTAAGTTGCAGTGGTCGTTACCCTGGTTGCTGCGTTATCCCTTTTGGCGTGCACGTGAGGTGACCCGGCGCACGAAGACGAAGCAAGAGATTACTCACTTAATTTTTCTAGTCGCTAACCATTTCGAACCTTTGCCCGGCAGCGAGGGATTATTCCAACTTGAGAAGTGGTGCTCGCTTGCAACTGATATTGGTAACTCTGTTCGTGATCACGATGGAACTCCATTCCGTCACACGAATTTTTACCCGGCCGAACAATATGACCAGCGCAAACTTGAAATTGTATCCCACCTACAACGTGATGGATTTGGAGAGGTAGAGATCCATTTTCACCATGGGATTGAGGCGCCAGACACAGCGGAGAATACACGGCGTATCCTCGAGGATTTTCGTGACGCACTTGTGCAAGAGCACAAGTGTTTATCCCGGGAATCCCCGCACGCGCCTGCAAAGTATGCGTTTGTGCACGGTAACTGGGCATTGGCAAACTCTGCGGGTGGCAGATATTGCGGAGTGGATTCGGAGATGCAAATCCTCGCTGATACGGGCTGCTATGCGGATTTCACTTTGCCCTCTGCACCCGATCAGTCGCAAGTTCCCCGGATCAATGCAATCTATGAGTGTGGTCATCCCCTGACGGAAGCGAGGCCTCATCGTTCGGGTCCCAGCATCAAGGTTGGCCGTCAACCGTCGCTCCCGATAATTGTCAATGGCCCGTTGGTATTCGATTGGACCAGACGTCGCTCAGGCATTCCAATTCCGCGGATTGATGATGGAGCATTAGCCCAAAATTATCCGCTTAGCCTGGGTCGCTTCAACCGCTGGCGGAACGCACACATCAGTGTGGAAGGTCGACCCGATTGGGTATTTGTCAAACTTTACTCCCATGGATTTTTTGAGTGGGATCAGGACTTGATGATAGGTGAACAGATGAAGGTCTTCATGAATCAGGTCTTGGACATCGCGAATAAAACGGGGGAGTTTAAGGTTCACTTTGCCTCGGCTCGTGAGGCGTTTAACATGGTGATGGCGGCGGTTGATGGTCATGAAGGGGAACCAGGTAACTACCGGGACTATCGCTTACGACAAATCATGAAGGAATCTACCGCAGCTTCCGTTAATGACTCTCGATCTTTGGCCACTGTCTGAAGCTTTGGATATGACAACGACGACACGAATGGCCGACACAGCGGTCCCCGCATCCGAGCAATTCGAAGCTGCGGAGGAATTGTTTGCCGACTTGGATCGAGATGGAATCGTCGTCCTGCCGCAGCTCTTGTCGAACCAGCAACTTCAGGGAATGCAAAACGCATTTGACATCAAGTTAAAGCGATTGCGTTGGAATAACTTCGACGGCTATCAGCAAACGGAGTTGTATCGTCACATGGTTGAGGACGTCCTGATCCTTGATCAGGGCTTTGTCGATCTGGCTTTACATCCCCTCGTGAAACAAATTCTGAGCCGCTATCTCGGATCAAAATTTGAGTTGACTGAAGCCAAGGGTTGGAAGTCGATTCCAACGACTCGAGATTTTCACGGGTGGCATGGTGACGCCTGGTACGACCAAGGAACCGTTCCGTCGATCCCGAGAGAAGTAAAATTGGCGTTTTACCTGACTGATGTGAGCAGCGGCGCCTTCAACTACATTCGCGGCAGTCATCGCAAACAACATCCACGATATGTGCGAAACAGCGAAGTGGCAGACGTACCTGATTCGCAAATTGCAAAGCTAATTGGCAGTGCCGGAACGGCCTTTTTGTTCGACACCTCGGGCATTCATCGTCAGGGGGTCCCTATGCTCCAACCCCGACGCGCAATCTTTTACAACTATCATGATCCATCAGTGCCTTTGCAAAAAGAGGACGTAGACTACTATCGCTATCATCCGCTTCTTTTGAATGCCGCATTTCTTGGAAACCTTACTCCTGACGAGTCTCGGATTCTCGGATTCGGAAACAAGCAGAACTACATGCCTGCGTTTGAGCGTCAAGCATCACCCGGAACAATTTATTCATTCCTGACTGCTGCCCATAACGTTCAGTTACGCGTGCGCGACTTTAGTGAAAGAGTGACCGCGAGGATAAAGCGCACATTCGGAAGTAGCTAATTTGATTGCTCTCCGGTGACGATTGAAAACATAGTGGATAGAAAACCAAAATTCGAAGATTATGAACCACTAACCCGATCAAGAGGTTCCAAGGATGATTACGAGGAAAAATATTCTTCCGATGTAGGGTTCCAACCTGATTTCAAGTCGAAAAAAGAGACGGAACCGACTGCATTTTCAGCCACCGAAAGCAGACCTCCCGCAAGTTTTCAACCCCAACCAACAAAGGTCATATTTAGACGAGGTCACGCTCTCAGCACTGTTGGACTCTTCCTCTTCACGTTTGTTCTTTACTTTCGACCCTACGAGATTATTCCTGCACTTTCGTTCATGAGCAACATTGCGTTCTGGCTGGCAGTGTTTACGGTGCTGGTTTACGTTCCAACTCAGCTTGCACTCGAAGGTTCGATTACGATCAAAGTTCCTGAAGTGAAGTTTGTCGTTCTCCTCGGCGCGGCTACGGTTGCTTCAATTCCGTTTGCTGTAGATCCATCGATTGCCGGAGCCAGCGTTATCGACTACCTGAAGGTTGTTGTGATCTTCATTGTGCTTGTGAACGTCATACGCACGGAAAAACGTCTCCATGCACTAATGGCCTTGTCAATTCTGGCCGCGATCATTTCGAGCATTTACGCGGTCGGTGATTATGCTACCGGCAATCTTGCAATGCGCGCGGAGCGAATCAAAGGATTCTTAGGAAATCTATTCGACAATCCCAATGATCTCGCTCTGCATCTCGTCACCATGGTTCCGTTAGTGCTTACCATGGCTTTGGGCACCAAAGCCATTTCCAAGAAGATCCTATACGTCGGATTGGCGCTACTTTTTGCTGGTGGCATTGTCGCAACAACATCCCGGGGTGGGCTGCTGGGATTTGGCTTGGTTATGGCAGTGCTGGGTTGGAAATTAGCGCGTCGATATCGTGTGGTAATGGGAGGGATTGGGTTAGGTTTGATGCTCCTCATAGTCCTGTTCGGACCCGGTGGCCTAAAGTCTCGTATAGCTGCAGGGAATGATGCTTCAGCAGTAAACCGCACAGATGACTTGAAGCGTTCTGTGTTTCTGTCGATCAGGCATCCGATAGTTGGACTTGGAATGAGCTGTTATCCGCTCTATTCCAATACCGGTCACGCAACCCACAATGGCTACACCCAGGTAAGTGTCGAATGCGGTATGGCGGCGTTGGTTTTTTACGTTCTGTTTCTTGTAACTCCCATAAGACGGCTGTCTCAAATCAGAAGTAACGCTCCGCCTGGTAAACGCGGTCGGATGGAATATCTGATGATTGGTATAGAGACCAGCATCATCGGATATATGATCGCCAGCTTTTTCCTTTCAGTAGCTTTCTTATGGTATGCCTACTACTTAGTCGGTTATGCGGTAGTGCTGCGACGGCTGGCAGAACGTAGTGGGTTTTCGTCGCTTGGTTCTGCTAAGCCCGTAACCAACAGCGGGTCGAGTGCACCGCGAGTTCAACAGGTAATGGCGCGAGATTCTGTATGAAAAACTTTTACGCCTTCCTTGCCATTACTTCCATACGAAATGTCAATTAACAAGATTCATTTGTCAGAGCCAGTTGATGGTAAGGAGAGCGCTTACTTCAAAACTGAGCACCTGAAATCAGATCTTGGTGCGCGGACGATTCGTGGGAGTGCCGTAACGATCGTTACCCAGGGATTAAAGTTCTTAATTGGCATGGTCGGCACTGTCATACTTGCTCGCTTGTTGACGCCCCAGGATTACGGCCTCATTGGAATGGTTGCGGTGATAATCGGATTTGTTTCGATCTTTAAAGATCTCGGCCTCTCTTCTGCGACGATTCAACGTGCCGAAATCAACAGCGTCCAAATCAGCACACTGTTTTGGGTAAACATCGCTCTCAGTCTGGCGGTAATGCTTGTTTGTTTTGGCATCGCTCCATTGATCTCAGTTTTCTATCACGAACCTCGGTTGCGTTTAATCACTGCCGCTTACGGATTTGGTTTCATGTTGAGTGGTCTAACTGTGCAACACGAGGCACTACTACGCAGGCAGATGCGGTTTACCGCACTCGCAGTCACCGAAGTAACTGCGCTGTGCGCGAGCGTGGCCACTGCTGTTGGCTTGGCCCTCTACGGAGCAGGTTATTGGGCGTTAGTCGCCAGTCAGCTTAGTCTCGGTTTGGTTTACCTGATTGGTATTTGGAGCTTGTGTAGATGGCGTCCAGGTTTGCCTGGTCGTAATTCTGGCGTGCGCTCGATGTTAGCCTTTGGCCGCAACCTTACAGGGTTTGCCGTGATCAACTACTTCGCACGCAATCTCGACAACTTATTGATTGGCAAAGTTTGGGGAAGTCAACAACTTGGACTCTACGCAAAAGCTTACCAACTGTTGCTGTTACCGATTGACCAAATTAACAGTCCTATCGGAGCGGTCGCTTTACCTGCGTTGAGCAGACTGTCGGATTCACCAGAGAAATATCGGCAAGCTTATTTGCGCATCATGGAAAAGGTCGCGATTTTAACAATGCCGGGCATTGCCTTGATGATTGCTACTTCTGACTGGATCGTTTTGATTGTATTAGGGCCACAGTGGAGCGAAGCCGCTTGGATCTTTGCTTTGCTTGGTGTTGCGGGACTACTTCAACCAATTGCGAGCACAGCTGGTTGGCTCTTTATCAGTCAGAACAGAACGAAAGATATGTTTCGTTGGGGGTGCTTCGCCTCATCTATTATTGTTGTCGCTATTGTGGCCGGCTTGCGATGGGGCGCGGTAGGCGTCGCCTGTTCCTACTCAGCAACCTTTCTAGTTGTCATCATGCCTCTACTCTTTTGGTTTGTTGGTCGTGTCGGTCCGGTTCGAACGCTCGACTTTTATCGTACGATTGCTCCTGCTGCTCTGGCGGCTCTTAGTGTTCTTATCGAGATTTTTTTGGGGCGCCGTTACTTGGTAATCAAAAATCCTATAGTCGGAGTGACTACGAGCTTCTTCGCAGCTTCATTAACAACGCTTCTAGTGTTAATGACGCTAGCAAGTGGTCGTAGAGCCTTATGGGATTTTATACGCTCTGCTGCATTGTTAATAAACAGAGACAAGTGAAACTCAAATCATGGAACCCTCAAAGATATTAGAGAAAAATCCCGGTGATGTTGAAGCTTTCTACAATGAGTTTTCGAAGAAGTTCATTGACGATATTGTTGAGGGTAACGAGCGGGTTGCTCGCCAACTCAAGTTTTTTGGCAAGGCGATCCCCACGACTACTCAAAGAGTACTGATCGTCGGTTTTGGTTCGGGCGAAACCGCGTATTTCATCGCAAACGAGATTGCTCCAAGGGCAAAAATCTTTGCAGTAGATGTCAGCGCAGAGTGTCTTAGGTTGGCGCGGTCGTTATTTCCGCATTCCCGCATTGAGTATAGAAATGAGAACGTGTTAACGACATCGATTGAAGGGCAATGGGAGGTTGTTGTTCTTCCCGACGTTTATGAACATATCCCGATGGGATCTCGAAAAACTTTACACGAAAAACTTGATCGAGCTTTGACCGATAATGGGCGAATACTCCTGACCATTCCCAGTCCCGGCAAACAAGAGTCGCTGCGTGCAATTGGAAGCGGACTCCAGATTGTCGATGAAACAGTAACCCTTGACGATCTAATCGAAATGGCCACAGACGTTGGTGGTTTGTTGACCTATTTCAATATGATTTCAGTTTGGGAAACTGACGACTACATTCATGCCGCAATTCAACGAGGCGCTGAAAGAGTCCGCTCCATTCAACCGCCGGATCTCATACCACTTAAAGGTTGGCCGCGGCGAACTCTATGGATGCGAGCCAAAGACTTTCTGGATTACAGGTTATCGTTTGCTAAAGTTCGTTACGGACTAAGACGTAGTCGAGTAACTCGCAAGTTACATCGAACGAGTAACGAAAACCCATGATTCGACCTTAGTCTCGCAAGCATTGGAAAACACTTCTACAAAACAGATTCCAGCGAGGTACCATGACAGCGGTCGCGGCAACCGTGTTATGCCTGCTCGGTCCAGTAGGCTCTATTGTCACTTGACCTTCCTGTACCGGAGATTGGAGCAGATACTTCATTCCGATCAGTTGGCGACAGGAGAGAGGTTGCTCGATTTTGGCTGCGCTAGTAAACCGTACAAAGATGTCTTCAGCGAGAGATATCCAACCTACATTGGCGCCGATCTCGCAGGAAACAAGTCGGCTGAAGTTGTGGTGAATGAAGATGGCTCGTTGCCTTTGCCGAATGACTCGTTTGATTGTGTTTTGTCATCGCAAGTTCTCGAGCATGTTAGAGAACCTGGGGTTTACTTGCGAGAGTCGTTTCGGGTGTTACGGCCAGGTGGTTCTTTGATTCTTTCAACTCATGGCATTTGGACATACCATCCAGATCCGACAGACTATTGGCGTTGGACAATTGATGGACTTCGTCTTCAAATCGAAACAGTCGGTTTCGAAGTGATTGAGACCAGGGGTATTTTTGGACCGGAGAGTAGTGCTTTACAGCTCTTGCAAGACGCCACTTTTTATCGATTGCCGAGTTTTGTTCAACCTATCTATACCTGGACTTTTCAACGACTCATAGGTCTGATCGAAAATCGCCATCCCGATAAACTGTCACCTGACGCCAGCATCTACATAGTCGTGGCAAGGAAACCGGAGCCGCCCAACCCCGGCTCTCGCCCAATGTTTCAAACTCGAGGATGACCAGAAACAAGTCCGCACTTGGGGTAGAATCCGACCGTCCAACCCTCTGCATGGTGACGCCGTATCCGCCATCGCGCACGGAAACTTTTATTCGTGCACACGCCGAGTTTCTTCCCGCTCAAACGCAGATTGTTCATGGCTGGCGTCCAACTATTGATGAGACACCGGTCTTACCGTTTATTCAGCTTGCTTTGTACAAGCTGGGTCGAACGGTGTTTCGAAACGGACTTGAAAAGGAAAGAACTGCAGCTTACTTAAAAGTATTTCGTGAACAACATGTGTTTGCTGTTCTGGCGGAATACGGTGGTTGCGGAACTTGGTGTGACGAAGCATGTCTCCGTGCCGGCATCCCACTTGTCGTTCATTTTCACGGACACGATGCCAGCGATCGCTCAGTCCTGGCAGACTTCAAAGATGCATATTTGCGCATGTTCAAGACCGCCGATGCATTCATAGCGGTTTCGCGTGCAATGCGAGATCAGTTAATTTTGCTCGGCGCTCCGCCGGAAAAGGTTTACTACAATCCGTACGGTGTTGATTGCAGTAAATTCTCCGGAGCTAATCCTGCAGCAGCGCCGCCGGTGTTTATTGCAGTAGGAAGGTTCACACCGAAAAAAGCTCCGCATCACACATTGACTGCATTCTCGATGGTCCATCAGAAATTTCCCGATGCGCGTCTTGTGATGATTGGCGATGGAATTCTGCTCGAAGAGTCGAAACTACTTGCTGAGAAACTGAACATTTCAAGTGCGGTGACGTTTATGGGTGCTCAAAGCCCTGAAGTGATTCAAGAGCAGATGCGAAGTGCGCGCTGTTTTGTGCAACACTCGATCGTAGCGCCATCAGGCGATTCGGAAGGAACTCCTGTTGCGATCATCGAAGCTGGCGCGACCGGTCTGCCAGTTATCTCGACCCGCCATGCCGGCATTCCAGATGTAGTGCTGGAGGGTGAGACAGGGTTTTTGGTTGACGAACACGATGTTGAGGGCATGACCGAACACATGATACGAATGCTGAATGATCCTCAACTTGCCGGGCAGATGGGTGCACGAGCTCAGGATCGCATTCGAACGACGTTTTCCCGCGAGGTTAGTCTGGAAAAACTCTGGAACATTATTCTCGCCTGCAAAGAGGTCAAAACACGCAAAGGTCCGGCAACCCCATGGAGATGACCTGGACGACAGTGCATCAGTTTCCTGATGCGGCGTTGGAAAAACGTTGGCGCGAATTACTCACGAATGCCGACTATGCGGCTCATTATGTGTCGCCCGAGTATTTCAACGATCCATTCCTCCGAAACAAGAATCCGTTTGCAATCATCGCTCTTGATGGCGATAGGCCGGTCGGCGTGCTGACTGGAATTCGCGAAGGGCATGAGTTGATTTGTGGTTTGATGTCGCGTCCTCAAATCTGTTTTGCCGAGGACGTTGACGTAGATCTGGCAGCAAAGAGTTTGGCGCAAGGACTGGTCGAAGAGGCGAAAGACGCAAGTTTACTGACGCTCTTCACTTGGTCGAGAGTCGATGCATTTCAGCAAACCGGCTACAAACTCAAAGACGAAGAAGGCGTAGTCATGTTGGACCTGACCCTGGGTGCCGATACTTTGTTCAAAGGTTTTGCGCCTACGCGTCGCACCGATATTCGCAATGCCATTAAACGTGGCGTAGAGGTTGTGATTGCGAACACCCGAGAAGAGTTCAAAGATTACTACGACATCTACCTGGGCTGGTCTGAACGAAAGAACGTCGAGACATCGTCTTTCGAAGTGATGGAAGAGGCGCTAGAAGCTCGCGACAACCGTCTGTTGTTCCTGGCTCGCTTCGAGAACAAGACAGTTGCTGGAACTATTATCCGGCATTACCCGGGCGCGATGATTGAGTACGCCGCCAACACGTCGCTGCCTGAGTCGCTGAAACTTAGACCAAACGATTTACTGCAATGGCGAGTAGTTGAGTGGGCCTGTGCAAACAACTACAAGCGTTACAGCCTGGGCGGTGCTCATCTCTTTTCGAGAAGGATGGGCGGGATAATTGCTCCGGTCTTTCGCTACCGGCTGGATCGAACCTGGCTTCGACAACACGAGGTCAAAGAGGCGTTGAAGAATTCGGGACGTAAAGTCTTTACTGCTTTGCCGAAGGGTGTGCAGCGCCAGGTGAAACGAGCTCTTAAAGGCGAAGATTGACGTTACAACGATTCAAACAGCGGTGACCGCAATATGTTAGAAATCGATTTGATAAGCTGAATCTCATTACACGCCCAAACGTTTTTAGCCACGCCTTTCAATCCGGCGCTGCGAAGCAACACTCTCAACACTTGTGATTATGAAGACACTCCGAAATTCCATTTTGTGCTTGTTACCCGGCAAGATCGAATCGCAAACGGATAGAGTCCACGTCGTTACTCAGGAATTCTATAGCTATAAAGATTGTGATAGGTGTCGTGTGCAATACAACGGAGTGCTGTCTCCTGTTCAATCAGATCGCCGTGAAAGGGAGACATGTAAATCAACAAAACGTCGCGAAGATCGGCGTCAAGAGATCGCTGAAGGTTTTGCATTAGAGGCCGAAGGACGTTGGGCCCGAAAGGGTTGAAAAGATACAGAACGAGAGGCCCCGACGGAAATTCGAACTCGGCCGCATCAATATTCAGGCATTCCACGTTTGTGCACTTTTGCGTAGCGCTCCGATAACGCTTGATGTTCTCGCACGCAATCGCAGTCAACTCACTCGCGAACTCAACCCCGATAATTCTGTGAAAGGGAAATTCAGAAGCGGCGAGTAGTACACGACCTTTACCAGCGCCGAAATCAATAAAGGTGAATTGGTTGTAATCGATATTCAACTTCGAGAACTCCTGGAGAAGGAATTTCGGATGTGAAGGATGATAGTGAACGCCGTAAGATCTGTTGTTTCCAACTAACGTGAGACCAGTCAAATTCACGTTGCCGCACGTATGAACTCCGTGCTTCCAATCATAAACTCGACAACGAATCTCCCCGACGACATTGCGTACGAAATCAGTTACCATAGGTTTTACTAACCATGCTCTACTGATGCTGTCAAGCATGAAAAATATCTGGCATTGACTAGTCAATCACTCACGATTAGGAAACCTCTTTCGGCTGCTGACTCAAGAATTGTGAGGGCTTTAGTCATTTTTACCGTTGAGTAATGCTCAGAGTTTTAGTGTGATATGTCCAGATACTTTCATGCCTAAGTCAACGAGTAAGTACCAAGTACCTCTCCAGTTATTCGCACTTTCTTATTACTACCCACCCGCTAACAATCCTAGAGCCCTTCAGGTTTCGCGATTGCTCAAACACCTGGACGCTTCAACGCTGCTGGTCTGTGGTGATGATTATGCGTCAGATGATCGTCTGGATCAGAACCAACGCGCCGCCGAAGATTTTCTTCGAGGCTGCTTGCGTGTGCGCTTTAAACAACACTTCTGGAAGAGAATATCCGCTCGCGCTGCTTACCAGTTTGGGGTGCACCTTTGGGAAAAATCTCCGGATCGGTATGTTGACTGGAAACCAACCGTCCTAAGAGCGGTTGATGAGTATACGAAGCAGACGTCGTACAAGCCGGATCTAATGGTCACGTTTGGTTCGCCAATGAGTGATCATTTGATCGGCTTGTCGCTGAAGCAGCGATTTCAAGTTCCCTGGGTCGCTCACTTCAGCGATCCATGGATTGAGAACCCATTCAAAAACTACAATTCTTTGACGAAGAGAATAAATGTTGGGCTGGAGAAGAAGGTAATGTCCAGTGCCGATCTTGTGGTGTTTACCTCGCAGGAGACATCGGACCTGGTGATGGCAAAGTATCCCGAAGTGATTCGATCAAAAGCCCGTGTACTGCCGCATGCGTTTGAGTCCGATGCCTATCGACCATTGCTAAAAGCGTCAAGATCGGAGACCGTTGTAAGGTATCTTGGTGATCTGTACTTGCAACGTAGTCCTGCGCCACTGTTTCGAGCACTTAAGAACATTTGGTCGTCTGAGCCAGCATTGCTCGCCGGGGTTCGGTTTGAGTTTATAGGCTCGATAACCAGCTTGAAACTCAGCGAAACGGGTTACTCGGAGATTCCGGAGGGGTTGGTTACGTTTCGCTCCACTGTGGATTATCAGACCAGCCTTTCGTTAATGTCAGACTCAGACGGCCTGCTCGTGATCGATGCCCCCGCTTCGACAAGCGTGTTTCTGCCATCGAAGTTGATTGACTACATTGGCGCTCGTCAGCCGATTATTGGCATTACGCCGAGAGGAACGGCGTGGAAGTTGATTGAGGAGTTAGGTGGTTGGGTGGCCGATCCTTCAAACGGACCTGAAATCGAGCAAACACTTCGATCATTCATTGCGTTTCTGAAGGCTAAGAAAGGTTCTGCCAATACAAACTGGGGCTATCCTGAAGTCCAGCAAAGGTACGAAGCAGATCAGGTAGCACTCCAATTCCACAGGATCATGGACGAACTGGTATCGCCTGACAGCACTCGAGATTCATGACTATGCGCCCAGCTGGAAAATCTGTCGTATTTTTTGCAGGGATTGGCATCGCATCCATTGCGATGGTTTGCCTGGTTGTTTTTTTAGTGCAGCGGCAAGGCGAACAGATACGCCCGCGGCGCACGGCAGGTAACGGCAGGGAAACGGTTTTGCGCTCCGGAGGAGATCTCCAGGCGGCGTTGAACGCAGCCAAGTATGGAGACACGATTATTCTCCAGGCGGGTGGTACATACGGCGGCGCGTTTGTTTTGCCCTACAAAGGTGAGGGCACGGGTACAGACGCTGACTACATCACTATTCGCACTTCAGCTATTGATCGCATTGCTGCAGACGGTGATCGAATCAAACCACAGGTCCACTCGAGTGCGATGCCAAAGATCCTGGCGACTACGGGCGATCCCGCAATGCGAGCCGAGCAGCGGGCGCACCATTACAAATTCATAGGAGTTGAATTCTCGCTGGCTCCGGAAACTCGTTACGTCTACAACCTGATCGACATTGGCACCTATCCTTATACTTCGCTGACTCAATTTCCACATCACATCATCTTCGATCGTTGTTATGTGCATTCCAGCGGGTTAAGTAAAGCGAGACGCGGGTTTGCGCTTAATGGTGCTGAGACATCGGTGCTCAATTCACACGTTTCAGGTTTTGCTGGAGAGGGTGATGAAACTCAGGCTATAGGCGGCTGGAACGGATCTGGTCCGTTTCACATCATCAATAATTACCTGGAGGCTGGTGCTGAAGTAATAATGTTCGGCGGCGGAGATCCCTCTGTGCCCGGTCTTGTTCCTTCTGATATCGAAATCCGGAGAAATTACCTGTATCGGCCCGAAGAATGGGCCGGCAAAGTTAGTATCAAAGGCAGTTTTGAATTGAAAAATGCGCGGCGTGTGATCGTGGATGGAAATGTGATCGAGAGTACGACGCCACGGGTTACCGCTATTGCATTAACGGTGAGAAACCAGGGTGGCAAAGCACCATGGTCTACACTCGAGGACATTCAGATATCAAACAATATTTCACGTCGCTCTTCCGGTGCCGTTAACCTGCTAGGTAAGGACAACCTGTTTCCCAGCGCTGAAGCCAAAAACATCAAGATCATAAATAACCTGTTTTTGGACGTTCAGGTTCCCGGAGAGAGTTCCTACTTCATGCAGATCTCCGGTGGCGAATCGGTGACTGTTGCTCACAACACCATCCAACAACTGGGCAACATCCTCTCTATTTATACTCAACCTGTAAAGAACTTTGTCTTCCGCGACAATATCGTTCAGTACAACCTCTACGGCATTGTTTGTTATGCCCCGGCCCAGGGATGCGGCTTTCCTTCATGCAGCTGCTTTGCCGGAGTCACCATGCGGGGAAATATCATTGCGGACAATGCTAACCAGTCTGCCAGTAACCAGCTCGACACTAACTTCCCGCCCGGAAATTTTTTTGTTCGCAGCTATGATCAGATCGGCTTCGTAGATCTCGCTGGGGGCGATTGGAGACTCAAACCCACGAGTAAGATCAGAGGAAGAGCAACCGATAAAAAAGATCCAGGAATTGACTTCGCTGAGTTCGAGGCTTCGGGCGTAAATTCTGCAGTTACCGGCACTCGCTGAAGGAACCCACCTGATTACGAAAACCACATGAGAGTCCTTTCAATATTTGGCGTTGCACCTTCGCGCATAGGCGGGGCTGAAATGTTCGTTAGGGAGTTGTCGATCCAACTGCAACAACGTGGCGGTGAGAGTGTTGTGTGTTTTCTGAGTGAACCTCCGGAAGAAGTGAAAAAGTTTCTCAGCCTGCCAAACGTAACCCTTGATGTTCTGGCAAACTCAACGTCAGCCAATCGCAAGTCGGCCATGGATCTGGGGAGACTATTGCGGCGTTATCGACCTGACATCCTGCACCTTCATTTCACAGGGTTTCTCGGAGTGTATCCGTGGGTGGCAAAGTTGTTGGGCGTGAAGAAAATCTTCTTTACGGATCAGACATCGCGACCAGCCGGATATGTGCCTCAACGGGCACCGCTGTGGAAAAGAAGCCTGGTTCGTCTTATTAACCTTCCGATTACCAAGGTTACGTGTGTCAGTAACTATGGCTATCGGTGTATGACGACTCTGGGAGTTTTACCGAACGATCGCTATGTGATGATCTACAACGCGATTGACTTTTCGCGTGTGCATCCCAATCCCGAGCGCGGCAAGGCATTCCGCCAGCGTTATGGAATTCCTGAGAATCGCACTGTGATCGTACAAGTGAGTTGGATCATTCCGGAGAAAGGGTTTCCGGAATTGCTGAAGGCTGCACAACTTGTCGTTGCGAAGAACCGCAACGTACATTTCGTATTCGTTGGGGAAGGTGCATATCGTGAGCAGTACACTCGAGACGCTGAAGCACTGGGAATTTCCGACCACATAACGTGGACAGGTCTTTTGAAAGATCCCTTTGAAGAAGGTGTTTACGATGTCGCTGATATTCAATGTCAGGCTTCTAATTGGGAAGAAGTTTTCGGATGGGTGATCGCCGAGGCGATGGCTTATGGCAAGCCAGTAGTTGGGACTCGCGTTGGAGGCATTCCGGAGTTGGTTGAGGACTCTGTTTCAGGATATTTAGCGGAACGCGCTAACGAAGTTTCAATCGCCGAGAAAATTCTGGCATTGGCAGCTGATCCGCAACTGACTCGCCAAATGGGAGCAGAAGCGCAAAGGAGAGCGCGCGAGAAGTTTGATTTGCGCGAAAAGGTGGAACAACTGGTTCGCTACTATGACATTTGAGCCGTCGGTTTTTTTAAATGGGGTATAGGAGAATTGAGGATGTCGTTTGTTGAATGGTTTTGGCGTTTAGTTAGTAATTTTGGATTAATACTCAGGCGGGGACATTCCCAGGGTAAGTTGCCGATCCTGTCCGCATATTTGCGAATCGAACTAAAAAGGTATTTCCTCGTTCAGTTGCTGAAACGCAACATTACGAGCGAGTCAATCTTCGGTTTCAAGATCAACTTCTACAGTTATGAAGCCTTCGCAACGCTCTTCGAAGAAGTCTTCATTCCCGACTGCTATTACTTTTCATCTTCGTCCGATGAACCGGTAATTTTCGATTGTGGCAGCAATATCGGAACGGCAATCTTTTACTTCAAACTTCTTTATCCGAAGTGCCGAATCACTGCTTTTGAAGCCGACGACGATACTTTCAAAATGCTGGAACGCAACGTTGCTGAGAACCGGCTTGAGAATGTAACACTCTTCAACTGTGCGCTCTACGATTCGAAGGGAACTGTCACTTTCTACGCTGGGCCTCAGCCGGGCAGCCTCGTTTCGAGCACTCGCAAAGAAAGCCTGGCATCAAGCGTGACGAAGGAAGTTGGCACTGACGTGCTTGCCGATTATGTGGATGGCCGGGTTGACTTTGTGAAGATGGACATCGAGGGAGCCGAAGACCGCGTCATCAAGAATCTGTTTGAGATGCACAAGTTGCCGTTGATAAAGGAATTTGTGATCGAATATCACCACCACATGACACAAAACGAAGATCGGCTTGGTGATTTTCTGGGAATGTTTGAAGAGTCGAAATTCGGCTACACCATCAAAGCCCCGCTTGTGCCTCCGTTCCGTAAAGGCGAGTTTCAGTGTTTCTTGCTTTATGCCTACCAAAACGACTTAGGGGAAGAGGGTAGTCGCTAGCCCGGGGAACCCTTGGAATGCGGTTATCGCTGCTTCCCACAGAACATACTCTTCCACTTTAGACGAAACCGTTAATTCGAAATGGGGCCGGTATTTGCCGTTCTTTAGAGTTTCAGCGACTGTCTATTGACAAACATCAGCTAACATAGTTTATAGTGGGGTTAGGTTGATAAACCGCTGATCTTTCAAACGCAGTTAATTGCGATTGCACCGATAAAGGCAAACCTGTTGTGAGGCAGGGACCGCAAAGTCGTGAATCTCGAAGCCGAGATTGTCTGACCGCCGAAAGCGATCGAAGAGTACGTAGCCATCGTCTCGCTTCACCCGAAAGCGATCTACGTTTAAGGCATGCGACTCCGCCTGGTGCAAAATTAAAGGCAGCACGTCCAGCTTATTTTCCTCTTCGCTTCTTTCATCCATTTGGAATTAGCAACGCGAAGATCTCTTCGCAGCGCGCTATTCCGCACAGCAGATACAGCCAATTCGCATAGTTCTGAGGCAACCGATTGATCCTGTTAGTGTGTTTTTCTCAGGACTTGTGGCAGTGGATTGTTCAATCGGTCCGGCTTCAGACAGCAATCACCGATAAAAGGCACCCTCGCAGTGATGCGGGTCCGCAAAATCAGGAGTCTCTCAATCTCCAGAGATCGTCCGATTACCGAAGTGAGGAAAAATGGTTCTCCCAGTATCCCCCAGGGTCTTCTTTAAGAATTTCTTTTTAGTTTTCGCAGGGGTTCTATTAATACAGGTTTTCATTAGCAACTCTGCAAGCGCAGCGACTATCGTTGTGCCGGCCGGTGGTGATCTTCAGGCAGCGATCAACTCAGCGGTTCGCGGCGACACGATTGTGCTCCAGGTTGCAAATTTTACTACCCAGTTTGGTTTTAGTCTTCCTGCAAAACCCGGTACCTTCAATGGCTCAAACTACATCACGATCCAGAGCGCCAATCTTTCTTCCCTGCCATTACGACGCATGACTCCGGCCGACGTCGTGAACATGCCGACGCTTACCGTAATTCAACGTAACAGTTCCGTTCTTTCGGTAGAGCAGAACGCGACGGGGTACAAAATCGTCGGTCTTCAGATTACTAACGACCTGACCGGCAACACCAGTGCGGATATCACGGCTACGATGGTGGAAACCAAAGGTGGATCGAGCGATAACGTGTTTGATCGTTGTGTAGTACACCCCAAGGAACATCCAACGCTTGCGAACGCTTGGCTAACGAGGGGTAAATACGCCTTCAATCTCGACGGAAATAACATCACGATAAGGCGGTGTTATGTCTATGATTTCTTTGGTCGAGATCCTGTCGATTCGCAGTTCGTCGCCGGTTCGGGACAGCAGACTGAAGCGGTCGGCGTGTCGCCGAACGTCAATAACCTTCTGATCGAAAACAATTACCTTCAGGCTTGGTACGCGACGATGCAAACGGCAGGCGCCGACGGTGCTGCGTCAAGTGTGCAAACTGTCTTGTCTAGTCCCGCGCCGACATTGACTAGTGCGCGGCTTTCAAGTGTGGCCGGATTAAGCCCTGGCATGATGATCGCTTTGGATCTGCCTCATTCAGATGATGTGAATAAGTGTGCCTTTGGTGGTACTGGAATGGACCGCCCATGCTGGGCCGTCGGAAGGGTCGCTACGGTTGATGCAAGCACCGGAGACGTCACGTTTTCACCTTCTTTGATTACCAAGAACGGGCACGGAGAAAGGGTCGTCCCTTATGCGCCCCCTATGTCTCCTGGAGCGGCCGTATGGTCAGGTACGCAGCCAACGAACATAACCATGAATTACAACACGCTGGAGATACCATACGATTTCGCAGCGTATCATCTGTCTACTAATGGCAATACTGGTAAGGGTGTGATTGAAGGTAAGTCCTGTTATCAGTGCACCTTTGAAGGAAACATTGTTCAAGGCTTTCCCAGTTCTTTCTCTTTGACGACTGCGAATCAGAACGGCGGCGCTCCGTGGATGACTACGGCTCAAATCACGATTAGAAATAACTGGTTCACCGTCTATCGTACCGGCATTCTTCTATCCCTTACTGACTATGGCTCACTTTGTACACAGGGCCACGACATTCTTATCGACAACAATTTGTTTACCTCTGGCATAAGTGATGGAGATTTCTTGAGAGTATCAGGCGCAGCCTCAAATCTTACCGTAACGCATAACACAGCAACCGGAGGATACCCTTCTAGCTATACACAAGTCGCTTTTGTTGCCAGCGGTCCTTCCAACGGTGGACCCGGGGGAGTCATCGCGCCGTATTATCCCGTCGATTTTGCTACTGGCGTTGTTATTAGAGATAACCTTACTGACACCGGAAATTACGTAGCAACTTGTTATAAGCAGAGCGACGCAGGGCAAGGTTCAGCATATCTTGGCTGCTTTGCAAATCCCATTCAAGATCACAATGGTTTCGTACAGAATGTGCCGGGGTCTGATCCTTTTTATTCGTTTCCGGGACCTACTACCCAGATGTTGCCGAATTGGTCGGCTGTCCAATTTGTAGGTAGCAATCCAACACTTTTAACCGATTGGGCGCTTCTTACTTCGAGTCCTTTTCACAACAATGCAAGCGACGGTACTGATCGCGGTGTTAATATTCCCAGGCTAGCAGCAGCCCTTTCAAACAACGATGGATATGGAAGCGTAGCGCCGCTTCCTAGTCCTTCCCCAACGGTTACTCCGTCACCAACTCCGAGCCCAACGGCGACGCCAACGCCCACACCTACTCCGACGCCATCGTCGACTCCGATTCCGGGGCCGGGCAACGCATTGGCAACGTTTATTCAAGTTGATTCAGTAACTCAGGGCAATTGGAAGAACGCGTACGGATTGGACGGTTATCAAATTATCAACGACGTCGCCAGCTACCCGCAGTATGCGCAGGTGAACCCTTC
>Ga0163162_10000216_pt1 | contig 52917 bp, 50 predicted proteins | sample S55metaG_FD_115310 | JGI IMG/M metagenome (GOLD analysis project Ga0163162, IMG submission 115310) | Switchgrass rhizosphere microbial communities from Kellogg Biological Station, Michigan, USA - S5-5 metaG | ecosystem: Host-associated > Plants > Roots > Rhizosphere > Soil | place: USA... | reverse complement strand
TCGCGGACGTTCATACGCTCACGGATAGTCCTGGCCATACGGGCCAGACCTACGCCGAACTGAGCATACAGCTGCTCCCCTACCGTACGGACACGACGGTTGCTCAGGTGATCGATGTCGTCGATCTCAGCCTTGGCATTGGTCAGACGCACGAGATACTTGATGATCTCGATCATATCTTCCTTCGTCAATGTCTTCTGGTCCAGGGGCTGGCTCAGGTTCAGCTTGCGGTTGATCTTATAGCGGCCTACCTCGCCCAGATCATAGCGCTTGTCGCTGAAGAACAGCTTATCGATGATCCCCCTTGCAGTCTCGTCATCGGGAGCGTCAGCGCCGCGCAATTGGCGGTAGATATGCTGGACGGCTTCCAGTTCGGAGTTGGAGGTATCCTTGTTCAAAGTATTGTAGATGATGGCATAGTCGCCGCCAACATCTTCCTTCTGGATAAAGACGCTCTTCACGTCCATTTCCACCACCATTTCGATGGCTTCCTCATCCAGGATGGTATCGCGCTCCAGCACGATCTCATTCCGCTCGATAGATACGACCTCGCCGGTATCCTCATCGACGAAATCTTCCACCCAGGTCCGGAGAACGCGGGCAGCCAGCTTCTTGCCGATGTATTTCTGGAGCAGCTTCTTGTCGGCCTTCACCTCGTCGGCCATGCCGAACAGCTCCAGGATATCTTTATCCGTCTCAAACCCGATTGAACGCAGCAGGGTAGTGACGGGAAATTTCTTCTTACGGTCGATATAGGCGTACATCACGTTGTTGATGTCCGTGGCGAACTCCATCCAGGCGCCCTTGAAAGGGATCACACGGGCCGAGTAGATCTTGGTCCCGTTCGGGTGGATGGATTGGCCGAAAAATACCCCGGGGCTGCGGTGCAGCTGGGATACGACCACACGTTCTGCCCCGTTGATCACGAATGTACCGCGGGGAGTCATGTAGGGGATGTTGCCAAGGAACACATCCTGCACGATGGTTTGGAAGTCCACATGCTCTTCGTCATTACAGCTCAGACGCAGCTTCGCCTTCAAAGGAACAGCATAGGTCAGCCCACGCTCCATACACTCCTCGATCGTATAACGGGGAGGGTCAATGAAGTAATCCAGGAACTCCAGCATGAAAATGTTCCGCGTATCAGTGATCGGGAAATTCTCTTTGAACACCTTGAACAAACCTTCGATATTACGCTTGTCCGGGGTGGTCTCTAGCTGAAAAAATTCTTTAAATGATTGGATCTGCACTTCCAGAAGATCAGGGGTTTCGGCAAGGTGCTTGATTTTACCGAAATTGATCCTGTTTTGCAATTTTGTTGAAGACATATTGATTAAAACCGGTTTTTAATGATTCGTGCTCAAAATCGTCTGCCGCTCATACAATCATTGAGTATTGATTATCAATGATTTATACCTTTTAACAAATCTTAACGCCACTTAACTTTAGGGAAACGGACCGCAAAGTTAAGGAATTAGCAATAAAAATCAAAATACCCCTGGCTTTTTAAGCCAGGGGTAAAATAAGTCTCCAATCCGGCGGTAAAGTCTGCCCGCCGGCGGAAAGAACTACTGAACCTCAACTTCAGCGCCAGCTTCTTTCAGCTTAGCGACCAGTGCGTCAGCGTCAGCCTTGCTAACACCTTCCTTAACGGGCTTGGGAGCGCCGTCAACCAGGTCCTTAGCTTCCTTCAGGCCGAGGCCGGTCAGGTCCTTAACGATCTTCACAACGTTGAGCTTGTTAGCGCCAGCGGCTTTCAGGATCACGTTGAAAGCGGTCTTTTCTTCCGGAGCAGCAGCACCGGCAGCAGCAGGACCGGCAACAGCTACAGCAGCAGCTGCAGGTTCGATACCGTATTCTTCCTTCAGGATCTTTGCTAATTCGTTTACTTCTTTTACAGTCAGCCCAACGAGCTGCTCAGCAAATGCTTTTAAGTCTGCCATAAAAAATCAAATTTTTTCCGCCTTCACAGCTATTCCGCTCCGGCGGAGGGTTTAAAAAAATTAGCCTTAGTTTGTTAGCCCCCAGGCCTGGGCTTTATTTTCTCTGCCGGCTTTCGCCGGCGCTCAAAAATCAGTTCGCAGCGGCACGGTCTTCCAGCGCCTTGATCAGACCTGCCAGCTTGTTCCCGGCATTCAGGCCGCTGATAACATTCTTGGCAGGTGATTGCAGCAACCCGATGATCTCGCCGATAAGGTCGTTCTTGCTCTTCAGCACAGTCAGGGTCTTCAATGATTCGTCCCCTGCAAATACATCCCCGTCGATGAAGGCAGCCTTCAAGGTGGGCCTTTCGAGGTTACCGGCCTTGCGGAAATCACTGATGATCATCGCAGGCTCTTTTGCGTTCTCGGAGAACAGCAGGGCCGTCACGCCATTCAGGGATTCGTACATGCCGGAAAAACGCTTGTCATCCAGACCTTCCAGGGCCTTCCTGATCAGGGTGTTCTTGGCTACCTTCATCTCTACTTTCTTGTCAAAGCAGATCCGGCGCAGCTTGCCCACCTGTTCTACACTAAGTGACTCGGTATTGGTCACATAGAAGTTGTTATATTGATTGAATTTGTCTTTCAACAATTCAATGACTTCATTTTTTTGATCTTTGTTCATTTGTTTTCGTTTTACGCCCCTTCTTTAGAGGCAACGTGTCTGAATTTATTGATACCTGAGGTTGTTCAGCCTTCCGGCTGATCGCCAGGGACCTGTCTAGTGGGCAAAGGCTTTAGTGTCGATCGCAATGCCAGGGCTCATGGAGCTGGCCATAAATACGCTCTTTACATAAGTACCCTTGGCAGTGGCCGGCTTGGCCTTGATGATCGCGTTCAGCAGCTCCTGGCTGTTTTCCACGATCTTCTCAGGGGAGAAGCTTACCCGGCCGATGCTGGCATGGATGATCCCTGCCTTGTCGACCTTGAAAGCGATCTTACCGCCCTTTACTTCATTCACGGCAGCCGCTACGTCGTTCGTCACCGTGCCCGTCTTCGGATTGGGCATCAGGTTGCGGGGGCCCAGTATCTTACCAAGCTTACCGATCTTCGGCATCACGGAAGGGGTAGCGACAATGACGTCCACATCCACCCATCCGCTTTCGATCTTCTGGATAAATTCATCCAGCCCTACAAAATCAGCGCCGGCCGCCCTTGCATCAGCCTCCTTATCAGGCGTGCAAAGCACCAGTACCCTCTTGGTCTTACCCGTGCCGTGGGGCAGGCTCACCGTACCACGGATAGATTGGTCCGCTTTCTTGGGATCAACCCCCAGACGTACATGCAGATCGACGGAAGAGTCGAATTTCGTGATATTTACTTCCTTCACAAGAGACGAAGCGTCCTTGAGGGAGTAAACTTTATTTTTATCAACCTTCGCAGAGGCTGCTTTTCTTTTCTTAGTAATAGCCATTTCGTAATGTTTTTGGAGTTAAAAGTTAATTTGCCCAGGGAGCCGCACCCTCTACCGTGATACCCATGCTGCGAGCCGTACCGGCTACCATGCGCATGGCGCTTTCCACTGTAAAGCAGTTCAGGTCAGGCATCTTGTCCTTCGCAATAGCCTCTACCTGCGCCCAGGTTACTTTTCCAACTTTGCTACGATTTGGCTCCTTGCTGCCGCTCTGTAATTTGGTAGCTTCCAGCAGCTGTACCGCCGCCGGGGGAGTCTTGATGATAAATTCGAAGGATTTATCGGTATAAACAGTGATGAGGACAGGAAGGACCTTCCCTATCTTATCCTGGGTCCTGGCATTGAATTGCTTACAGAACTCCATGATATTGATACCTTTAGACCCTAATGCAGGTCCAATTGGAGGTGCAGGATTGGCTTGACCGCCTTTAACCTGCAACTTGACATAACCGGTGATTTCTTTTGCCATGTTGCTTCTTTTTTTGGTGTTAACGTCCCCGCCAACCGGCGAAAACTCCCAATACAATATTCCTAAAAGAACTATTTGGGGATGCAAAATTAGCAAAAAAATTATACCAAACACGAAAAAAATGTTTAGTTAAAGACAAAACACTAAAAAAATGTTCTGTCAAGAGCGTTACCTCCCAAAATGATGATTTGTCCTTCATTTTAGCCCTGTCTGGCCCTCTTGGAAGGCTTCCTCCCACACTCCACAGGCAGCTATATGCCTGGAAGCGCCTTAATTTGCGCCGGTCATCCAGCCACAGCCGCCCAATAGAATGATCCGCTCATTGGAGAACCCACGCTCAGTGATCACGAAAATTACAGCGCTGGAAGGCCATATAGCTGCCGGCAACAAGTAAGTAAAACCCTCCCGCACCTAATCAAACCTTTACCTACCAAACACCTAACCAAACCCTAACCCACACACGGATTATGAACATTTTGTAAAGAAATTTTTTCGTCATTTTTTTCTATTTGAATTTTTCTGACTAACTTTTGCGTTAATAATTCCCATTAAATTCTCATAACAACTTAAAACGCTCAACAAACTATGTCAAAGTCTAAGAAAAAGCCGGCTAAAAAGGCTGCCCCTAAAAAGGCCGCTAAAAAGAAATCAGCTCCTAAAAAAGCCGTGAAGAAAGCTGCCAAAAAAGCTGTGAAAAAAGCCGCTAAGAAAAAAGCAGCTCCTAAAAAGAAAGCCGCCCCCAAGAAAAAGGCAGCTCCTAAGAAAAAAGCAGCCCCAAAGAAAAAGGCCGCCCCTAAAAAGAAGGCAGCTCCCAAGAAAAAAGCAGCTCCCAAAAAAGCCGCTCCTAAGAAGGCAGCTCCTAAAAAAGCAGCTAAAAAGAAATCGGCTCCCAAGCCCGCTCCAGTTCCTCCGACTCCCCAGGTGTCCGAGCCTATCATGCCCGAAACACATGAAGAGCCGACAACGTCTTTCGGTTTTGACAACGACAATAACGATAATTGACAACTACGGTCATAAAGGAACGCAAAGAAGCTGTCTCAAAATAAAGAGGCGGCTTCTTCCTTTATTAGCCCGGCAGAACGAAAGAACATTACGGCACAGGAACGAGCTTCTTTGATCCAAATAAAAAAGCTGTCCCTTTATGAGACAGCCCTGTTGTTATAATTTTATCGGATCTCTTCTTAAAACTAAGAGATCTTCTCCACCTGCATGTAGTTCAACTCCACCGGTGTGCTGCGGCCGAAGATCTTCACGGTAACTTTCAATTTCTTCTTTTCATCATTCACCTCTTCGATGATACCGTTGAAATCATTGAACGGCCCTTCGATGATCTTGATCGTCTCACCGATGATGAACGGCTCGCTCATGCTCATGCCGCCGGATTCGGCCATCTCATCCATCTTACCCAGCATCTTGTTCACTTCAGCCTTACGAAGAGCGATAGGATTTTCCTTACCAAGAAAATGAATGACGCTATTGGTATTCTTGATCGCTTCCCGCAGGTCATCCCCCAGCTTACCTTCCGTAACCTCGATCATCACATATCCGGGATAATAGTTACGCTCACGCATAACCTTCTTACCATTCTGCACCTTATAGACCTTCTCTACAGGGAGGAACACTTGCTTTACCACTTCACCCCATCCCCCACGGGAGATCTCTTTATCAAGATACTCCTTTACCTTACGCTCTTTGCCACTGACCACACGCAGCACGTACCACTTGGTTTCTGGTGCGGGCTTGCCTTCGGCTGTAGTCTTGACCTCTTGTTGGTTAACAGTTTCCATATTATTAAGAGAATAACGAATAAGCAAAATGTAATACAGAGCTGGACGCCAGGTCCATGACCCACACCAGCACCGTGATCAGCAGCGTAGCCACCAGCACGATCACAGTGGATTGCTGCAGCTGAACCCATGACGGCCAGGTCACTTTCTCCATTAATTCCTTATAGGACTCACGGAAGTATGTCGTGATTTTGTTCATAATTTACTTACTATTCTGTTGCACGGGCACTAGGATTCGAACCCAGATCAAAGGTTTTGGAGACCTCTATACTAACCGTTGTACTATGCCCGTGTGTCAGCATCGCTGCCACCTAGAAAGCTAAAAGCTATCCCGAAGGACTTTCGGAACAGCTTTTAGATTCATTACAAAGATATAAAAATTATCTTATTATTTTACGATCTCAGTCACCTGTCCGGCACCTACTGTACGACCACCTTCGCGGATAGCGAATTTCAGACCTTTCTCCATGGCGATAGGCTGGATCAGCACAACGCTCAGAGAAGTGTTATCGCCAGGCATAACCATTTCAGTACCAGCGGGCAGAGTAACTTCACCCGTTACGTCCGTCGTACGGAAGTAGAACTGAGGACGGTATTTGTTGAAGAAAGGAGTGTGACGACCACCTTCTTCCTTGCTCAATACGTATACTTCACCCTTGAACTCAGTGTGAGGAGTGATAGAGCCGGGTTTGCAAAGTACCATACCACGACGGATCTGGGTCTTTTCAATACCACGGAGCAGCAGACCTGCATTGTCACCGGCTTCACCCTGATCCAGCAGCTTGCGGAACATTTCAACACCTGTCACCGTAGAGGTAAGAGGAGTATCCATTAAGCCTACGATCTCGATACCTTCACCTACCTTGATGCGACCTCTTTCGATACGGCCGGTGGCAACAGTACCACGACCCGTGATGGAGAACACATCTTCCACAGACATCAGGAAGGGCAGGTCAACGGGACGGGGAGGCAGAGGAATGTAGCTATCGACAGCAGCCATAAGCGTATCGATCGCTTTTACCCATTTTTCTTCTCCAGCCAGAGCGCCGGTTGCAGAACCCTGGATGATCGGCGTATTGTCGCCGTCAAAACCGTAGGAAGACAGCAGCTCGCGGATTTCCATTTCCACCAGTTCCAGCAGTTCAGGATCATCCACCAGGTCAACTTTATTCATGAATACCACAATACGGGGAACACCTACCTGGCGGGCCAGAAGAATGTGCTCCTTCGTCTGAGGCATAGGGCCGTCAGTAGCAGCAACCACCAGGATCGCTCCGTCCATCTGGGCGGCGCCGGTGATCATATTTTTCACATAGTCAGCGTGACCAGGGCAATCCACGTGAGCGTAGTGACGGTTAGCCGTCGCGTACTCAACGTGAGCTGTGTTGATGGTAATACCCCTCTCCTTCTCTTCGGGAGCAGCATCGATCTCATCATATTTTTTTGCTTCTGCCAAACCCCTTCCGGCAAGGATGGAGGTGATAGCAGCAGTCAAAGTGGTTTTACCGTGGTCAACGTGACCGATAGTACCAACGTTAACGTGGGGTTTGTCCCTCTTGAAGGTCTCTTTTGACATTGTTATCTGTTTTAATAGTTGTGTTTTAAAATTTCCTCCGGCTCCCCTATCCGGGCCGGTATCCGGTGTCTTAAACTAAACTTCTTACTCAAAAAACTTCAGAGCCGTTGATGAGAATTGAACTCACGACCTCTTCCTTACCAAGGAAGTGCTCTACCCCTGAGCTACAACGGCTTGTTGGTCGATCCACTGGTGAGTCAATCCGGATCTAACTCCATTTCTGAGCGGAAGACGAGGTTCGAACCCGCGACCTACAGCTTGGAAGGCTGTCGCTCTACCAACTGAGCTACTTCCGCATTTGCCGGACCACAGGTCCGGCATCCGAAGGACCATCATTACATCCTTCTGAAAAGCTCGTCGAGCTTTTCAGAAGCTGGCCTTCATACTTTTAAAGAACTTCGCTTTACTGCCGTAACAGTGAAATTTTGTGGGCAAGGATGGATTCGAACCACCGAACTCCGAAGAGGACAGATTTACAGTCTGTTGCCGTTGGCCACTTGGCTACTTGCCCGGCATTTGTTGGAAAGCGGATTTCCCGCCTCCCGAAGAGCCAAAGAAGGGAGTCGAACCCCCGACCTACTGATTACAAATCAGTTGCTCTACCAACTGAGCTACTTTGGCTTGTCAAAAAACTTCTCCGGCTTCTTGGCCGAAGGCCCGTTACTCTCTCTCCTATCACACTGATCTACTGCTTTTTTTGGGAAGGCAAAGGTACGTGAATTTGTTAAATTCAAAAATTTTCAATCCTTTTTTTTACTTTAATCATCCCCTAAATGCAAAAAACTTCCTGCGGAAGCCTCCACAGATGAGTAAAACCGATAAGATATAATGGAAAAAGACCTCCTTTGGAGGTCTCCCCTGATCGGCAGAGCCGATCAGGGCATAATGCAAAAGGACCTCCGACGGAGGTCTCCCCTGATCGGCAGAGCCGATCAGGACATGATGCAAAAAGACCTCCAACGGAGGTCTTTTTCCTGGAATAAGCGTCAGCCCATTCCGGGACTATGCAAGCTGTTTTTCTTTTTTCTTCTTTACCTGATTGACCAATGATTCGAAGGCGCTGTCAAAAGACTCTTCGAAAGATTTTGAGGAACATTTTACAAAAAAGTGGTGGCGGGGAACATGGACCCTGATCTCTGCGATCTTGTCCTTGATCTGGTGGACCACATTGTCCAACTTCAAAAACACATCTACTTTAATGATCCTGTCATGGAAGGTGTTTAATTTTGACATTTTTTTTGTTACATAATCTACTAGTTTTCCATCTGCATCGAAGTGCACTGTCTGAATTCTAACATTCATAGCAATCCCATTTTAATCAGTGAACAATAAATAAAAGAACTCTCCTGCTGAGAAAGTGCGTTATTAAGATGCCTGCGGCATCTTCAACATCATTTTGCGCGTGATACTGGGAGGATAAGGCGGTACATTGAAATTACTCTTTCAGGCCTGTTTTTCCAAATAAAAAACGTTAAATCCTAACCTCAAAAGACAATTTAAACCCTGCATAATTTACGCCTTGGGATGGGCCCGCAGATAGACTTCCTTCAATTTCTCGATCGTATTGTGCGTATACACCTGCGTGGCTGCCAGGCTGGCATGCCCCAATAGCTCCTTTACGGAATTCAGGTCCGCCCCGCTATTGACAAGATGAGTGGCAAAACTATGCCGCAGCACATGCGGGCTCTTCTGCTCGATGGTCGTCACCTGCCCAAGGTATTTACGCACCACCCTGTACGCATATTTAGGATATAACTTCACTCCCTTCTTACTGACAAACAAATATTCCGTATCCATCCTCCCCCCTTGCAGCTTGTAGCTTGCAGCTTGCAGCTCCCCTTCCCCCTCCCCCCGCTTCTTCTGACAATAAACAGCTATCTCCCCCATCAGCCACGCGCCGATAGGTATTATCCGCTCCTTATTCCCCTTTCCCAGCACCTTGATACACCGGTTCCCCTTATCCACCTGCCGCTCCTTCAGATTGATCAGCTCACTCAGCCGGATGCCCGTATGATAAAATACCGCCATGATCAACCTGTCCGTCCACCCCTCCCAGTCATCCGGGAAGACCAGCTGACTGAAAAGCATGGCAATGTCCTGCTGCTCCACATAAACAGGCAGCCGCTTGCCCGACTTGGGACTGGTCACAGCCGCCATGGGAGACTGCTCCATGACACCACTACGGATCTGGTACTTGAAAAAGGACTTAAGCGTGGAGATCTTCCGGTTAATGCTCCGGCTGGTCATACCCCCATCCTTCATAGACGCCAGCCAGCTCCGGATAAAAGAAGGGGTAATAGCCGCCAGCGACACCTCCCCAAACTGCAAAGCTATAAAGTCGAAGAATTGCACCAGGTCGTCCTGGTAAGCGCGGATAGTATGAGCCGAGCTCCGCTTCTCGAAAGTCAGATACCCGATAAAAGATTCAACTGCCTGTTCCAAAGGAAACATTGTTATTACCTCCTAAATTACTAAAATTGCAGATTCAAACCTTCGGAACTCCTGTTTAAGACAACTCCCATCTATTGAAATGGACATGGCTAAATAAAGGTCAGCCGCTTTCGGACCACCTCCGGGACCGGCGACAGAATAATTTCAATCTCATCCGGCTGGCCGCTGCCTTACTGGTCATCATGTCCCATTGCGTAGGCAATGATGACCCCATTTTCATCATGTCTTCCGGACACCTCAGGGGAAGCACGCTCGGCATCCGGATCTTCTTTTTCCTCAGCGGTCTGCTGGTCTCCCACAGCCATGATCAAAGCCCCTCCCGCTTGAATTTTGTATGGAAACGCGTGCTGAGGCTATATCCTGCCGCCATCGTGGTAGTCGTCCTGTCTGCCTGCGTAATGGGCCCGCTGATCACAACCCTGGATTTGTCTGCCTATTTCCGCAATCCTCAATTCTACCAGTATTTACGCACCTGCCTTCTGGTTAGAGTATACTACCATCTCCCCGGCGTATTCGGGCAATCCCCGCTGGGCCCGGGTGTCAACAGCTCCTTGTGGACCCTAAGCCTGGAGCTCAAACTCTATGCAGGCGTACTGGCAGCTGGATATATAAAAAATAAAAAACTATACATAACACTCCTTGTCATCCTGGTAATATTGCTTGTTACCGCCGGCTTGTATCAGCATGCGGTAAAACTACAAGGAACCATCATATTCGGAGAACATTTCAAGCTCTTCCCCTACAGCGACCTGTCAGCATTTTTTCTCCTCGGCATCCTTTGTGACCGCTGCAGCAGACATATTATCATATCCAACCGCTGGCTGCTGCTCATCCTTCCCGCCTGCTTCCTCCTGGTAACCGTTCCATTCTTTTGCAAAACAGGATCGCTGCTCCTGCTGCCCCCTGTATTGCTTTATCTGGCAGTCAGCCGTCACCCATGGATAACAAAGCTCACCCCCCGACCAGACCTTTCCTATGGGATGTATATTTTTGCATACCCTATTGAACAATTGGAAATCAATTATTTACATATACACTCGCCGACAGCGGTCTTTCTCCTGAATATCGTATTTACGCTGCCCTTTGCCATGGGGTCCTGGTACTGGGTGGAGTCAAAAGCCTTACAATGGAAATACAAGGTGGGACAAAAACACGTATAGGCCGTCAGATGACGGCCTATACCAGTAATTTATAAAGACTTATCTCCTAAATTTCAAACTTTCCGGTGGCTACCTGCTGCTTGTAAACAGCCTTCAATACCTCTCCTCTCCTTCTGACAGAAGGCTTGGTAAAGGACTGACGCTCCCTCAATTGTATCAGGATCTTGGCCTTCTCAAATTTCTTCTTGTACTTTTTGAGGGCCTTGTCAATGTTTTCGCAATCTTTACTATCGATGATCAGCATAATTTTTATACCTCCTTTAAGTAATTGAACCTGGGGCCTTTCACCTACCCCATTTCTTACGGATTGCAAATATACAATAAAATCCGAAAAATTGAAATATCAGGGGGAAATTCGCGAAATTGCGTCCCATGTTCACTGGAATAATCGAATCGCTCGGTAAGATCCGGACCGTAGGATCCAACGGCACCAATAAAGTCTTTTGGATAGAATCCCCCATCTCCGGGGAATTAAAGGTTGATCAGAGCGTGTCCCATAATGGCGTATGCCTTACGGTAGAAGAAATTGCAGACAATGCACATCGCGTCACCGCGATCAGGGAAACCCTGGATAAGACCAACCTGGCTTCCTGGAAAGCCGGCGACCTGGTAAACCTGGAAAGATGTCTTGCCATGAACGGGCGCCTGGATGGCCATATCGTTCAGGGCCATGTGGATACCACCGCCATCTGCCTGGGAAAAAAGGACCTGGGTGGAAGCTGGCAATACAAATTTGAATTTCCCAAAGGATTCAGTCACCTGGTCATAGAAAAAGGTTCCATTTCGATCAATGGCGCCAGCCTCACCATTTTCAACGTTAAAAAAAGAAAATTCGATGTAGCGATCATCCCTTATACTTATGAACATACCAATATCCAATCCGTTGTTCCCGGCACGCAGGTAAACATAGAATTCGATCTCATCGGAAAGTATGTTTCCCGGCTCCTGCAACGTAATTTGCCTGAATGATCCATATGAATGCCACCCCGTCTGTAGCACTCGTAATATTGAACTGGAACACCTCCCATTACCTCAAAAGGTTCCTGCCCTCCCTGCTGAACGCAACTTATGCCAATAAACACATATATGTCATAGACAACAATTCAAAGGACGATTCCCTGCAAATGCTGCAGAAGGAATTTCCTTCCGTGCACGTCCTGCCCATGAAGGACAACCTGGGTTATGCAAGCGGCTACAATTTCGGTCTCGCACAAATAACAACGGATTACTACTTTCTCGTCAACTCTGACATACAGGTCACGCCCGGCTTTATCGAACCCCTCATCGCTTTGCTGGAAAACAATCCGCACATCGGCATCTGCCAGCCAAAGCTCCTGTCCCTGGACAATAGATCGATGTTCGAATATGCGGGCGCCTGCGGTGGCTGGATAGACAGGCTGGGATTCCCGTTCGCAAGAGGCAGGGTGCTGACCACCATCGAGGAGGACAACGGGCAGTATGATACCACAGAAGAGATCTTCTGGGCCACAGGCGCCTGCATGTGCTTCAGCGCAGCGCTGTTCCGCAAGGTTGGCGGGTTCTATGACTATTATTACATGCACCAGGAAGATATTGACCTTTGCTGGCGCGTCCGCAACATCGGCTATTCCATTTATGCATGCCCGGAGTCCGTCGTATACCATATAGGTGGCGGCTCTCTTTCATGGGAGAACTACCTCAAAACCTTTTTCACTTTCCGGAACAACTACATCCTGCTCTCCAGGAACCTCCCCTTCTTCCACGCGGCCGCTCTTGTCGGCATTCGCCTGGTAACAGACTTTTTCGGATACTTTTATTTCCTGTTCCGCAACGACCCGGGCATCAGCAAAGCCATGGCGAAAGCCGCTTTCTCCTATTTTAAATGGTTGATCTTTTACAGGGATAAAAAGAACCAGCAGCCAAAAGGATGGATAAAGAAAAGCTGCATTTACAGAGGCACGATCCTCTTCCCTTATTTTCTGAAAAATAAAAGAAAATTTACTGAACTTGTGGGTCAAACAAACTTCCTTCATGCTCCCGGCGCTTCTCAAAAAATATAACGAGCTTCGAAAAGAAAAATACTTTCGATCCCCTCTCTTCGGCTCGCAAAAAAAATACGCATTCATTGGCGTTGGGACCCATAGCCTGGCAAATTTCTATCCCCTGCTAAGGCATTTTAATATCTCCCTGAAATACATTTGTACCAAAACCTCGGATTGGAGCAGCAGGATGTCTCCCCTTTTTCCAGGGTGTATTTTCACCCATGAGATCGAAGATATCATTAACGATAAGGATGTCGGCGGCGTATTCGTCTGCGCATCGCCGGAAGCACATTATGGTATTCTTACCCGGCTGCTGAAGGCGGGAAAGAATACCTTCATTGACAAGCCCCCCTGTTCAGACCTTTCCCAGCTGCAGGAGCTGATCCGGTTGGATACAAACATCATATGTAAAGTAGGATTGCAGCGCAGATACTGGCCAGGCAACAGGTATGCGCAGGAAAAAAGCCGCGGGGCAGCGGGATATATCTATCAGTTTCACACGGGCCCCTACCCGCAGGGGGATCTTTTCACTGAATTATTCATCCACCCCCTTGACTATTGCCGCTTCCTGTTCGGTGACTATACGATAAATTCATTTTCCAATCAAAAGGACAGGACAGGCACTGCCATTCAAATGCATGTGACCCATGCCGGCGGAACCTCGGGCTTGTTACAGCTATCCACGCATTACTCCTGGAACCCCGCCTCCGAAAGCATATCGGTCAATACAAAAAAAGGGAGCCTCCTCATTCAATATCCCGGTTCGGTCCTGGAAAAGCCATTGCCCCGCCGCTTGCTGAACATTCCGTCGGAAAGACTGCTCCGCCAACCCGCCATTACAAAGGAATATTACTCGGCCGGCCCCGCTATCACACCAGCCATGGATTTGAATACGCTCGTGACTCAGGGGTTCTATGATGAGGTCGGCACTTTTGTCTCTCTCGTGGAAAACAACGGGCACGCAGCCAGCCAGCCTAAGAATGATCTCAGCTCCCTGTTGAATGTCTACCAGGCGATAGAGACCCTCACAAAATAGCTTCCCTCACCCTACCACATCCTTGTAGGAAAGTGTTTCATCCTCATCCCACTTGTAATAGCCCAGCATCTTTGAAGCGGCCCATCTGCCGAAATATTTTTCAAAGGTCCGGTAAAGGATGATATCGTATTTGCGATGATAGCTCACCCAGCATTGGTTACAGTTGGCCGAATAATGTTGCTGCGTTTTATTGCTTGCCGGAGAGTTGAATGCTTCATCCAGGCTTATCTCATAAATATTCCCCAGCCGGTTGCTGAGATGCTGGCATAAAGGGACATCCCCGTCGGGCAGCACGATCAGGCTGTCCAGGATGCTGTTGCATCCCAACCGGATCTTTTTGGTTGACCATTGCTCGTAAAGCCTGATATAGTCATAGTTCTCGCTGTACTCCCTGATCTCCTCCGGGATAAGACGGGCATAATCACCCCCGCCCGCCGCGGTCTTCCCATCCGGCGCCCCTTCCGCAGCTTCACCGGTACGTTTGCGATCCTGCATCTCCTTCGCCTTTTTATAGGTCAGCACCTCGTTGTTCTTCAATTGCCCGAACGCCAGCTGCCCCGCGTCCTCGATAGTATCGAAGAACGGGATGTTATTGTATATCCCCACCCTGAGAAAAACCTTGTGCTCCCTGCAGACGGCAGCCACATGCTTCAGGTCCTCGAAATCGTTGTAAGGCGACAGGGTGAACATGACGAACACAGGTACAATATCCTTTACCTCCTTTATGACCTGCAGCACCTTGTCGTATCCGTCCTTGCCCCGCATATGCAGGTAGGTATCCTGGTCGCCGTCCAGCGATATATACAGACGATGAGGCCTGTATTTCTTCACCGCTGCTATCAGCTCTTCAGGTCTCAGGCAATTCGAAAAAAGATCATAGTTCTTGTGATGCCTGGAAAACCATTCCAAAATACGGTCCGCCTCGGGATGCAGCAGGAATTCCCCTCCTTCCAGGCCCACCATCGTAGAGGCATGCACGCATTTGCTGCGCATGAGCTTTACTATCATCTCGAAAGGAAGATATTTGACTGGCCGTTTTGCCCATATAAGACAATGCTTGCAGCCCGAATCACACAGGTCCGTGGCATAGATCATCAGGGATGAAAGTCTTTTCCGGCCGGGTAACAGCCGGTTATGGATCAAATTGTACCCTCTTCCCGCATAATCCGATAATTGGAACATAATGTGTATTTACTGGCATGGGGCCGTACCGCTTATTTCAAAATTAAGCTTTTCAATTGTGATTTATCCCAATAGCAGATGACAACGCTATCCCTGGAAAATATCTTCTTAGTTCCATTCCGCAGGTTCTCAATGCTATAACGCCCCCCGCCGGCCATGACGCTTCCACTGTCCGGCCTGATCAGCGTGCTGGGGTAAATAAAGGATCCGTTTGCCCTTTCCGACACCTGAATAGTGTCCTTGACGGGTAAATAATCCAGCCTCAACAGGTAATTATTCACATACACCTTGCCCGTGTCCGCTTTGTTCACCATCAGATAGTTGGCAAAATTATTTCGAAATACAGGAACTCCTTCTATTTCATCCGGCAAATTGATCAGTATGACATTCCTCCCTCCTGCTCCCTTTATCACCTCCATCACCGACGACGACGCCTTTGATGCCTTTATCCACAATTGATTGTTACGCACCAGGATAAAAATACTCCCGGCGATCATCAATCCCGTTAAAAGCAAACGCTGCCGCCACTCTTTTATAAATACAAACATCACAGCGCTTGCCATGATACATAGAAAACAAGAGGGGAAATATAATAGCCTGTCGCCTTCTGAAGTCCTGGTGCTGACGCCAAAAGACACCAGGGGGATCATCGACAGCGCCAATACACTGCCTGTCCGTATATACTGGTTCAGGAATGCCCCGATCGATCTCCGCCGCTGCCAGAGTAAAATATGGATCACCGCCACAGTGATGCAGACGATCAAAAAGGCAATGACCGAGACCCGGGTCGCTTCTATAGGAGGCAGAAAGCATCTCCCCGCCGATTTGAGGAATCGTACAACACCCGCATGCCAGCCCCCTTTTACGATCGCCTCGCTCTTATGCCGGGATAGCAGCGTACCCACACTAAAATACCGGATGAGCAGGTATAGTACAACCACCCCCGCCCAGCCATAGACGGTTCTCAAAAAGGCACGCCTGTCGCCCTGCTTTTTCCACGTCAGCAGGAAGACCATCAGCGGCAGCATGACGATCGACTCGTAAGCCAGCAGCCCGGTCAGCATAGCCAGGCCGGGAAGGACCCAATTCCAGGGGGGACGGCTCCTGTAGCTATAGTGGATCCCCACCAAAGCGCACAACGCCGCTATGGAAGATAGACGCCCGGAAAGCCAGACAATGCTCTCATTATGGAAAGGGTAGAACAGGAACAGCCAGCCTGCCGTCCATGCCAGTGCTTCGCGGCGTTCGTCCGTAAAAAAAGGCATATCCAGTGCTACCTTGAATACCATAAAACACGTCGCCACATGCAGGGCTAAGTTGAATATGTAGTAGCCCAGGGGGCGCAGACCGGAGAGAATATAATTAAACCAGAACGTTACATCGATCAATGGGCGGAAAAAGCCCTTATGCAATATCTCTTTTTTAATAGATACCCGGTACAATGCTGCATAATCATCTGTTAAGAACACATTTCCCAGCACCGGCAGATACAGCAGCAATCCGGCCAGCGAAAAAAACAAAAGTACCTGCCAGTTTTTGGAAAGTGGCCTTGATAATTTATCCAGCATAATTTTATCCTATCTCATAAGATACATTTTACCGTAGCCATTATTGAAGAATTTGTCTGTGTTGTCTCCGGCCGCCTTGTATTTATCCAGCGATTTCCCGTTCAGGTTCGTCACCACATGGTAAAGATATACTCCATTGGCCAATCTTTGACCATACATGTCAGTCCCATTCCATTTAAATTCAGTGATGTTCCTGCCCACATGTAATGGCCCCAGCTCGTCCTTGGTGATCTCCCTTACGATCTTTCCCGTAATAGTCAGGATCTGGATCTTGATATTCTGAGGCACATCGCTGCCGGTGATGGTGAAAACAAAAGCCGTTGAAGTAGTGAAAGGATTGGGATAATTCAGCATATTCGAGATCATCGGCTTGGTGATGATCTTGAAGCTAACCCTGTAGGGCGCTGTTCCCGCCGGGTTCCCCAGCTCATCCTTTCCGGTGACGATCAGCTCATAATCATCCCCGCTGGCATTGTACTGCGTAAGGAACTGCGGCATAAAATCCACGGTAGCCTCATTGCTCGAAGAGCTTGACGCAGGAGTAAACCTCACCGTATCCGTATTGAAATGATAGGTACGTATCGAGCCATCCGGAAATTTCAGCTGCACTTTGATCAGTGAGGTGTCCGTCAGCAGGTTATATTGAGAAGGGCTCTTGAGCTTCACCTGTATATGAGGCTTTGCCGATACAATGTCGTCATTCAGGATATGCACATTATCAAATGTAACATCCAAAAAAGGATTTCTGTTGTCCCCCACTACGTAGAAATCCTTGTAAAGGAAGTTATTGAACAAGTACTGCTCGGGCTGATCATTATCCGGGTTAAAGTTGATATACAACCTGTTGGCGCCAGGGTATGTCTTCGTATCGATCGTATAGTTCAGCGTCAGCGTATCGCCGCTGACAAGCGGCTTCCTCCTGGGAAGCAGGACTGGATGCGACACATTGCTCTTGTCCAGGATATACATCTTGATCCGCATACTATCGAATGCATAGGGACTGACATTCTTAAAGGCGATGGAGAACGGAAGGGGCTGGCCCAGCTGAACAGTATCCATCGATTTAAGGAAAATATTCGGCGCCAGCGCTCCCTCGGGCGCCGGTGTATAGTTCAGCCTCCAGTAATCCAATTGATAAGGCTTCGCCTTGACACTGTCGGAAGTATTTAGCTTAAGCTGGATATATGGATACAATTTCGCATCTGCATTGACAGAGATATCCAGGTCCTGCGTTCCGCGGGATACGCTATATAATACTACGTGATTGCCAAGCGTATCGATGCCTATCACATCTACCCCTACCGTATCCGTTACCGGATTTGTAAGGTCATGCCCCCGCCAATGCAGGTAACTCCATTTTTTGGCCGGGCCGAACACAGGTGAAACGACGTTTCCTGAGTGCTGTAAGCCCGGAATATCCACGGATAGGGTGATCTTTTCGGTGCTTTTAGAGAACTTATACTGAGGCGTCAGCGTATTATCGTTCTTTTTGTAAACCATTACCCACTCCCTGATCGTATTGATCGAGTCTACCTCTAAAAATCCCGCATTCAACAGGGAATGATACAATGATTTATCATGTCCGAATAAAGTTGTATCCGATCTCCATGTGCTGGCATAGGAATTATAGGGGGCGTTTTTATCATAGTCAAAGCTCCGGATGGCTACTATAAAACCGTCGGGAATGCTGTCCATGAACCGCATGATCAGGTTCCTGCTGGAAGGGGTCATATAGGAGAACTCGAAATTCCAGTTCCTTCTGTTTCCTGTGCCGCAATTGGCAGCCGCACTACCGCTGAGATAAAGGTTATTGCCGTTATTGTCCACGTTCTTCCATGGCTGCATGGTCACAGGATCAAAGACATTGAAAGCAAGGGAGTGTCCCAGACAGGCACTCATGATATAGGGGTTTTCGTTCACGGCCACAGACCACTCCTGGTCGGCGGTAGCTCCCGAAAATCCATACATGGCATTTCTCAGGTATAGATTATTGGTGGTGGGGTTGAACTTCCATTGACGGCTTCCGTCCAGCTGCATACTGTCGATCGTTGAACCCAGATGCTGGAAATAATGGGACTGGTTGAATCCGGGACTGCTCTTCGCGGGATCTATGTAAGTGAAAGAAGCGATGCTCCATTTATACTGGTCTGAAGGGTTCGCCGGCACGGGCGCCACCCTCCAGTAATATACCACACTGTCCAGGTATACGATGCCCGGATCGAAGTCCAGTACACCGCCGATGGAACTAACGGATTTCGATACTTTCAAGGCGGAATTGAACAGCTGGGTCGTATCGATCTCCATTACATACTGTGTCAGGGGAGCCAGGGGGTTGGCCGTCGACGCCGTCAGCTTGGATCTCGGATCATTGATAATGGCAAAGTTATAAGGATACACCGGCGTTATCCCTTCCTGGTAAATAAAGACCTCCGCGGTGTATGAGTTATTGCTATACGTGACTTCCGGAATGGAATTGTCCGGGTCGATAGTGATGATTATTTTATTCAGACCTTTATCCTTCGATCCGCTGATAGGAATTGTAAGCTGGATGGAATCGGAATAGATAATTCCTTTTATCTTATTGTTCATGAGGACGGCCACGGTCCCGTCGGGAAATTGCCGCAATACCTTAATACCGACAGAGTCCGACACCGACTTGCCAAGATTATAGAACCTGGCTTTTACCGTAAAGGTGGAGTTGCTGATGGAGATAAAGCTGGGATTGACCACCACCTGGGAAGCTTCAATGTCATAATCCGCCATGCTTGACTGATTCAGCCTGAGATAAGGATCTCCATGCGTTGTCATTTCTTCCGCATGAAGGAGAGCAAAGTAGTCCCCCGGAGCGGTATTCACCAATTGCTGCAATGCATCTTTCTGGATGATCCCCAGGGGCTTGCCGTAATCCTGCTGGTCTACTAAGTTGAATAACCCATACAGCAGGAGATTCAGATAATTCACGATACCAAAGTGCGTGCTGGCGACAAAAGCAATGGAACCCTTGTCTTTCGTCAGGAGATAAAGCTCCGACAAGGTCATCGATCCGTTAAGACGCTGGTTGTTGTATACAAAGAAATCCCCGGCGTCGCAGCCATTGATATAGAACACAGGGAATTTTCCATTATTGTCGTAATCCTTGGGATCATCCAGGTTATAGCCAAGTACAGTGTTCGAAGAATGGCCGAAATAATTCAGGATGCTGAACCCGCCGCTGAAAAGATTGGAAATAAGTCCTGCCGATTGCTGGTTGCCGGTCCCGCTGTTCCCTTCGCACAAAGTATATACATTGGCGCCAAAAAGGCTGTCGGAAATGATCCCCTTGTACACAGACATATAATTACATAAGATCGTCCCCAGGAAAGGTTCGCTCACGCCGGTCAGCTGCAGCACATTCTTCATCCACAGCCGCCCTTCGATCGTGTTGGGCGACGTAGCCTGCAGCTGCTCATACTGTTTGAGCTTGATCAGATAAGTTTCTATTTCAGTGCCGTTTACTACCGACAACCGCCCGATTGGAGTTTCGGGTACGCCATCCAGCACATTGTTCGCGCTTAGCTTATTGTCCGAGGCGGGGAAGCCGAAAGTAGGAATGATATTCAGCTTGTCGGCCAGGGGGTCCTTCAGCGTCTCGCTGTATTTATTATAATCGTCATAGGTCATTCCGTGCCCTATCAGCAGCACGAATTCCGGTTTGGTGCTGAAAGTGGCCCGGGCATAACGCATAAAATTATGTACAGACAGTGGATGTTTCTTGATGCCGAAAGCAAACTGGTCCACCAGCTCATCGATATCGTAAATATGTGCGTTAAAGCTTCCGCCGGCAGGAGAGCTCCGGTAATTCTTATAATCCACGACGGGGTTATTCCCGTTGGAGCCCGTATACAGCAATTGACTGCTGATGATCAGATAATTGCCCTGGTTGCTGGTGCTGGCATAGTTCGTAAAGGTCCTGGGGGTCAGTGATGTCACCGTTTTCACCGTGGCCGGGTCCTCATTCACAAGCACCATCCTCCTTGTGTAGGCCGATCCGCCCAGCAGAAATGACAAGGTGCTGCCCGGCCCTACGATGGCTGTATAACGCTGGCCTCCCGTAAGGTCATACAGAACGGGCGTATTGCCGCCCGACATCGCAAGGTTCGTTATCTTCAGGAAATACCCGGCGCTTCTTGCCGGCAGCTCAAAAAAGAAATTGGACTGGCCCCCGAAGTTGAACTGACGGGGATAGTTCAGTTCATAAAAAGAAGCCACCGTCCGGTCCTCCGTGTTGGCGCAGTTGTTGATAAATTGCACGCTGATGGAATTGGTGCTCAGCTGACTGATCGACACAGGCTTCGTGGTGATCATGTCATAAAAGCTGTCCATCGATGTATCTACCATCGTCGTGCCGTTAAGCGTAACCCGCACTGAACGGCTATTGTCCGCGCACCCCGTCATCCCAAAGCTCAGCGTCGCGTCCGGTCCTCCCATATACGCATAAAGGTTGCTCTGACCATCCGTGAAAGGCCCGCCGGGTTTGATAAAGCTCGATGCCCAGAATTCACCGATATCATAGGAAGAAGAATAGATATATTGCTGTACCACCTGCGCAAATCCCGGGTTGATCCCCCCCTGCTTGAAATAGCTGCCCGCCTTATGAAAGAAATAAGGCTCCGCAGTAAGCATGGTGCCCGTGGTATCGTTCGTGACATCGGTAAAATGAAAAGGGACGCCCGATGTCTTTACCGTAAGAAAATAGACGGCCGTATCCGTTTCCAGGCTCCATCGCTGCGTATGCTGATAGGTAGGGCTCCTGTACAGCACCTGGTCCGGCGCACCATCATTCATCCTCCCCCAGAATTCGATGTAGTCATTGACGCCCAGCGCCCCGCTGGCCACGGATGTATAGACTGGCACTTCCTGTCCATTGCGGAAGAGCTGGAATTGCTCCGCCGGCACACTTTGCAGACCCGCGCCCGCCAGCACAGACTGGGGAATACGGTAAAGGCCGTTGGCGGCTACTTTGAACTTATAATAGGTCTTGCTGAAATCTATCCATTCATTGTTGTACGACTGGGCGGAAAGACCTAACGTCACCATTAAGAGAAAAACAGTAAAAAATGTTTTCATACGTTTGGGATTTCGGTTCATTTTTTCTTTTCCTTTCTCTTCATATCGATCCTTATTGAAAAAACATGGGTATACAATGGATAAGATTGGTTGGCCAGATTGGTGAACGCATAATCGATCTGCACATCTCCTACCTTGAACCCGGCCCCTACACTTGGCTGATAGATCCACAGCTTCTTCTGGTTGGTCGTATCCTTGTCGTCCAGCGCCTTTTGGAAATTATTGATGCCGCCACGGACAAAGAATACATCCTTAAAGGACAGCTCCAGGCCCAGCTTCGGATCAATGCTCACAGGATTGGTGCTGATCACAGTATTTCGTCGTCCGTCAAAGGTAATGTCCAAGTCGGCTTCCGCCAGCAGGTTCAACTTCTTGCCCAGCCTGAAATTATAGCTGCCCCCCACGATGAGCTGCGGAGCCGTCAGCTCCGTCGACTTCGTAGGGATCTCGTTTTGCGTCATGTAGAACACCTGCCGCATCGCCGTATCGATATTGTACGACCAGGCATTGAAAGTGGTGGTGATATCCTTGGCGACGATGCCCGCCTTCCAGCGATTGCCGATGATCTGCACCGATGCATCGAATCCAAAACCCCAGGCAGAGGCAAAGCTGCCCGCTACCCGGTGGATCACCTTGGCATTCGCCCCGAAATTGATATGCTTCCCACTACCCAGTTCCTCCCGTTGCGCGAGGGAAAAGAGAAATGCGTAATCAGCTGAAGAGAAGGTGGTTATATTGTCGAAATTCACCGTTCCGTCCGGCTGTACCAGAAAGATCGTATTGGGAATATCGTCCACGGCAAACCGTAATGCGGTTATACCCAGCGTTCGCTTATTGTCCTTCAGCGGCAGCACCAGGTTGGCAAAATCATATTTGCCGATGCCCGCATAATATTCCGAATGCATCAGGTTCACCTGCGGACGATCCCGTATGTCCGCAAGGGCCGCAGGGTTCCAATAGCCGGCCGTACCGTCGGAGACACTGGCCGCCTGGGCGCCTGCCATAGCCATACCCCGGGCCCCGGCGCCGATATTGAGGAATTCATTGGAATACTTGGTGAATTGAGCAGATGCGGAAAAGCACAAAAACGATCCAACAATTAGTAAAGGGTAAATTTTGATCATCTGCCTCATATGTGTCTTTAGGGTTCCCCTTTGCAGCCCCTCCATTCTTTTCAACATAAGCCTATGGTTATGGTTTTTTTATACGGACGCTTTCCAGGGGTTTTGGGATCATTTTTCCACCCGCAGCCGCCCTTTAAAAGGCCACTACAGGCTGTCAGGTATAACGTCCTTTCATTCAGATTATTGTACCCGAAATGCTGTACTTTTGCGCGGTTCGCGCAGGCATTCCGGCCAATGGAAAAGCCCGGTCGCATTAAATCCAAAAGATTGATTATCAATATGAATTTAATAGCTGAATTACAATGGAGAGGCATGATCCAGGACATCATGCCCGGCACCGAAGAACAACTGTCAAAAGAAATGACCACAGGCTATATCGGCTTCGATCCCACGGCCGATAGCCTCCATATCGGAAGCCTCGTTCCCATCTTATTGCTGGTGCACCTGCAAAAGGCTGGTCATAAGCCGATTGCACTGGTTGGCGGCGCCACCGGCATGGTAGGCGACCCCAGTGGAAAAAGCGAGGAAAGGAACCTTTTGGACGAAGCCACCCTCAACCACAACCTGGAAGGCGTAAAGAGCCAGCTGATCAAATTCCTGGATTTCTCCCCCTCCCTTCCCAATGCCGCGGAAATGGTGAATAACTACGACTGGTTCAAAGGCATCAGCTTCCTCCAGTTCATCCGCGATGTAGGCAAACATATTACAGTTAATTACATGTCCGCCAAGGATAGCGTCCGCAAGCGCCTGGAGGGCGAAAACGGGATGAGCTTTACCGAATTCACCTACCAATTGGTGCAGGGCTACGATTTCTTCTGGTTATATGAGCATAAGAACGCCAAACTCCAGATGGGAGGCAGTGATCAATGGGGCAATATCACCACCGGCACGGAGCTGATCCGGCGCAAGGCAGGCGGAGAAGCTTTTGCTTTCACCTGTCCCCTGGTGACCAAAGCCGATGGGACCAAGTTCGGAAAGACTGAAAAAGGCAATGTCTGGCTCGATCCCATCAGGACAACCCCTTATGAATTCTACCAATTCTGGCTCAAATCCACCGATGCCGATGCGGAGAAATGGATAAAGACCTTCACTTTTATAGGACAGGAAGAGATCGCAGCGCTCATCGACCAGCATCGCGCTGCGCCCGACCAGCGCCTCCTGCAAAAGAGACTGGCCAAAGAGATCACCACATTTGTGCATGGTGCCGGACAATACGAACAGATCATCAATACCAGCAAAGGCTTCTATGGCGGAGACCCCATCAACTTCATCAACACTTCCAGTGATAGTGTTTTGCTGAGCAGCGGCGTTCCCACCTCCACATTTGCCGGTCCATTGCCCGTAGACGCCGTCACTTTCCTGGCCGAATGCGGCAGCAGCTTCTTCTCCAGTAAAGGCGAAGCGCGGAAGATGATCCAGCAGGGCGGTGTCAGCATCAATGAAACGAAGATCACCGATCCCAAGACCATGATCGATGCGTCCTATCTGTTAAAGGAAAAATATATTCTCATTAAAAAAGGAAAGAACTTCCATCTGGTGCTGGCCCAACCCTAGTCCTGTCACCCCAACATATCTGTTCTTTACTGCGCCGCGCCCTCCTAGCTCAGCAGCGCCGGCCGTTCCCTGTACGTCTTCAGCACGAATTCGCCGAACAGGGTATTGGCCCATGCAAACCATTTCCGCGAGAACTTGGCCGCGTCGTCCTTGTGGAAGGACTCATGCATGAACCCCGTGTCCGCGTGGCTTTTCTGCAGCATCTTCAGGCAGAGCGCTATCTCCTGCGGGTCGTGGCTGGTAAGGCCCCGTACGATAATGCTCAATGGCCAGATCATGTTGATGCCCGCGTGCGGGCCGCCGATACCTTCTCCGGCCTTGCCTTTAAAGAAGAATGGATTGGACTCGCTCAGCAGCATCCGCCTTGTATTCTGGTAGATCGTATATCCTCTTTTTTCGATCCGCAGCACTGACAGGTCGCCCCCAAAGGCAGTCGACTCAAGATAAGGCAGGGCCAGCAGGCTGGGCACATTGGCGTCGTCCATAAAAGTATGGTTGCCGAATCCGTCCACTTCATAGGCGAAAACCTCACCATAGGTAGGATGCGTAACCACCGCATGTTCGCCCAGCGCCTTGATCAGGTCATTCTCCAGCGCAAAGCAAGGCTCGATAAGCTCTTTGCCTTTGCCCAAAGCTTCCAGGATCGTCCGCAGGCTCCGAAGGCTGCTTAATGCAAACAAATTGGAAGGCACCAGGAATGGATAGATCGTAGCATCATCGCTCGGCCTGAACATGGAATGGATGAGCCCGACTTTCCTGGTGGGGTATCCATAGCCGCCCAGGGGCACGCCGTCCGTCGCCCAGCTCGTCTTGCGCTGGAAGCTGTAAGGACCATCGTTGTCCTTGCGCTGCTGCTCTTTAAAGGTTTTTAAGACAAGACGCATCGCTTCCAGCCAATCCTGGTCAAAAGGAGAAGCGTCCTTTGTTTCATTCCAGTATCCGAACCCCAGGCGTATGGGGTAACAGAGGCTGTCGATCTCCCATTTCCGCTCATGAATACCCGGCTTCATATCCGTTTCATCCGTGCTCTTCCATTCGCTTACCTTGCTTTCATCCTTGTAGAAGGCATTGGCATAGGGATCCTTGAGGATACATTTCACCTGGCGGTGGATCACGCCTCTGATCAGCTGCTGCAAGTCCTTATCGTCCTTGCACAGCGAGAGATAAGGATACACCTGGGCGCTGCTGTCCCTCAGCCACATCGCGTCGATATCGCCCGTGATCACATAGGTGTCCGGCTTGCCGCCGATGATCTCAAAGTCCACCGTCGTATCCAAAGTATTGGGAAAGCAATTTTCAAAGAGCCATCCGATCTCTTTATTCCCGATATTCGTTCTCACATCCCGGATGATCTTCTCTACAGACTTACTTTTAAATTTCCTTTTCGCTTCCGGTATCCGGACCACCGGAAAATCCTTTGCATCTCCGAATGATGGCTTGACAAAAAATCCTGCTGCAGCAAGGGAGCTCTGTTGAAGAAAGGTTCTGCGTTCCATATAGCAAATAAAATTTCAGTTTTTAAGAGGCCGTAAACCTACGTTATTTTTTTCCATCTATTTCTCGTCAGGTAAAAAACTATTACACCCATACTCGCCAGCGCCAGACCATAGAGTGCAAACATCCCCGTGGCTCCCCAGACGAACAACCATATTCCCACGGAAAGGATAACAGGCAAGGGATAGAGCCACATCCTGAAAGGCAGGTTCGCCGTTCCCTCTCTTCGCCGGAGCACGACCACCCCCACCGCCTGTGCAACGAATTGCACAAGGATCCGCATTGCTAAAATGGCGCTAATGGCGTGCTCAAGTTTTAGCTGAATGCTAAAAAGAAAACCCAAAGCGCCGATGAACAATAGTGAAATATAGGGGAAGGCTTTCGTCGGGTGCAGCCTGGCGAAAAAAGGGAAGAAGTGCCCGTCGACAGCCGCCGCATAGGGCACCCGCGAATAGCCCAGCACAACGGCGAACAGCGAGGCGAAGGCCACCCACAGGACCAGTCCCGTAGCCACCATGGCCGTCCTGTGCCCGTAGATCTTCTCCATGCACATGCTGATCGCAAAATCCGAATGCATGGCTTCCTGCCAGGGTATGACGCCCACCACACTGAGGTTCATGCACAGGTAAAGCACCGCAATGCAGATGATGGAGATAAAGATGCTGCGGGGGATATTGCGGCCGGGGTCACGTATCTCTCCGCCCAGGTGACATACATTGTAATAGCCGAGGTAGCTGTAGATCGTCTTGCCGGCAGCCTGGCCCAGCAGGAGCGCAAAGGCCCGGCTAAACATGGTTTGATCTCCCGTAGGTATAAAAGTATAAGGCACTGCCCGGTGCGTAAAGCCGCTGATGATGATCCACAGCATGGTAATGATCACCCCCGCCCAAAGGAATACCGAGATCTTGCCGATCGTTTTTATATTCCTGTACAGCAGCAGCACGATCAGCACAACGATGGTCCCCGAGACGGCTTTTCTTCCTGCTGCTCCCAGCGGCACGAGGAATTCAAAATAATGCGAGAAGCCGATGGCGCCGGAAGCCACCACCAACGGGGCTTGCAAACAGGTCTGCCAGACAAAGAGGAACGACATCAGCGGTCCCCATTTCTTTCCGTATGCTGCTTTCAGGAAATTGTAGCTCCCGCCTGCCAGCGGATAGGCTGCTCCCAGTTCAGCCCAGATCGCGCCGTCCACCAGGGCCGTCACCGCGCCGAAGATCCATGCCCAAAGAAAGAGGTTGCTGCCCACGATCTGGATCACCAGTGACAACATGACGAAGGGACCGATGCCCACCATATCGATCATATTGATAGAAGTCGCCTGTAATAATCCAATTTCCCGCTTCAGTTGAGGTGAGGGCATAGGCTGTCGTTGTCGTCCTTTCAGAGCAGCGAATATCGGTGAGAAAAATTACTTCCGTCATGTTGGTTCCTGCAACCCTTCTATTCCCTTCCGCATGCCGCCTGTCCCTCACGTCCTGGCAAACTCTCCGATCGCCTTGATCAGCAGGTCGAGATCCCTGGTCGTCGTATACACGTTGGGCGTTATCCGCACCCCATGAATGTTCTCCCAGTCGATGGCCACCGTGTGGATCTTGTATTCGGAGTAGAGAAAGTTCTCCAGTTCCGTAGACGTCTTGCCTTCGACGCTCACCATCCCGATGGCGCAGCCAAAACCCGGCTTCAGCGAAGTATGCAGCTTCACTTTCGGGATGTGCTGAACGGCGCTCATCCAGTAGTTCTTGAGATACAGCAGCCGTTGTTCTTTGCGGGCCGGCCCGATCATGTCGTAAAAACCGATGGCCTTGCCGATCGCCTGCTCGATAAAAAAGGGCCGCGTGCCCAGACTTTCGAATTTCCGGATATTGCCCGACCTCGGCTCGGCCGTGGCGAAAAGAGGATAGATCGCCGGGATCTTCTCTTTTTTTACATACAGCAGTCCGCTGCCAATGCACGCTGCAAGCCACTTGTGAAGGCTCGTCCCAAAATAGTCACAGCCAAGGGAAGGGATCGTAAAGGCAAACTGCGCAAAGGAATGCGCCCCGTCCACCAGCACTTCGATCCCCTGTTGATGCGCTGCGTCCGCGATCCTTCTTACTGGCAGGATCTGACCGTTCCAGTTGATGACATGCGTGATATGCACCACCTTCGTCCTCGGTGTAAAAGCTTTGGTATATTGGCCGACCAGGTGATCATTGTCTTCGCTGGGCAGGTCCAGGTTGATCCACACCAGCTTTATGCCCTCCCGCATCTCTCTTTGCTTCCACGCATTGATCATATTCGGGTAATCCTGTTTGGAAAGCACCACTTCGTCGCCCGCCTTCAACTCCAGTCCAAAGATCACCGTCTCCAGCGCTTCGGAGGCATTGCGGTGGATGGCGATCTCTTCCGGCGATGTGCCCGCAATGCGGGCCAGGTCCTTACGGAGTGGCTCTCTTCCCTGGTCCAGGATCCTCCACATATAGTAGCTCGGCGCTTCATTGGACAGGTCGTGATAGCGCTTCATGGCATCCTGCACGACCTTCGGCGAGGGGGATACCCCGCCATTATTGAGGTTGATCAGCTCCGGGGACGTAGTGAATGACTGCTGCACAAAATACCAGAAGTCCTCGTCTTCCGCCAGCTCCCCCGGCTGCCGGTCTGCTGCGTGATGCAATGCCCTGTCCAGGTTCCGGCTCCAGGCCGGCCGGGTGATCGAACTTAATAACGCAGTGGCGGAAAGTGTTCCAAGTGTATCCAGGAACCGGCGACGGTTGGTAGCAGTCATGTTAGGTTGTTTGAATCCAATATAACGAAAAATTAGCTGCTGCACTCAGCCCAACCTCCCCCAAATCGTATATTTGCCCCTCCATGAAGTATTACATTATTGCCGGCGAAGCCTCCGGCGACCTGCACGGCAGCAATCTCATCAAGGAATTGAGGAAAGCCGATCCCGGCACCGGGGTCCGATGCTGGGGAGGCGACCTGATGGCAGCCGCCGGCGGCGTATTGGTAAAGCATTATAAAGACCTTGCCTTCATGGGCTTCGTAGAGGTCCTTAGCAACCTCCGCACTATCTTCAAAAATCTCGAATTCTGCCGGCAGGACATACGGGCCTACAAGCCCGACGCCCTCATCCTCGTCGACTATCCCGGCTTCAACATGCGCATCGCAAAATGGGCCCACCAGCAGGGGATAAAAGTCATTTACTACATCTCCCCCCAGGTATGGGCCTGGAAAGAGGGCCGTGTACGGCAGATAAAGGAATACGTGGACAAGATGCTGGTCATCCTTCCCTTCGAAAAGGACTTCTACAAACGCTGGAACTTTGAAGTGGAATACGTAGGCCATCCCTTGGTGGAGGTCATTGACCGGTTCCTCGCCGATGATCGCCTGCATACCATGCAAACGCTTGCCCCTACTAATGAGCTCACAGCTCACAGCTCACAGCTCGCAGCTCTTCCCATCATTGCCCTGCTCCCCGGCTCCCGCCGCCAGGAGATCCTGAAAAAGCTGCCCCTCATGCTGGAAGTATGCCACCACTTCCCCAGCCACCTCTTCGTCGTGGCCAAAGCCCCCGGCCTGGAAGATGCATTCTACGAAGACATGCTGAAAGCGCATCCCAACGTCTCCTCCGTACGCAACGAAACGTACGCCCTCCTCTCAAAGGCCAGCGCCGCCTGCGTCACCTCAGGCACGGCCACCCTCGAAACAGCCCTCTTCGGTGTGCCCGAGATCGTCTGTTACAAGGGGAACGCCCTCTCCTACCAGATCGCCAAAAGACTCATAAAGGTCAAATACATCTCCCTCGTCAATCTCATCATGGACAAGCTCGTGGTAAAGGAGCTGATCCAGGACCAGCTCACCCCCGACAACCTCCGGAAAGAACTCGACATCCTCCTGAACGACCCCCAAAAGCTCGGGCAGCTCCGTGCCGATTACAAAGCCCTGAAAGAGCTCCTCAGCCAGGGCGGGCACGCCTCTGCCAATGCCGCGCACAGCATCCTGCAATTCCTTAATGCTTCTTGAGGATCAGCTTAATGATAAGAATGATAATAGCCGCGAGGAACATGAAGATGGATATCCGGTTGATCCCGTGCATATACTTCATCCATTGCGTATGCGGCGCATTGGGATCCCTCTTTTTAATGTAGAAATACTCGGCAATTTGTCTCCACACTCCCATAAAAAGTGAATTGAATCTTAAAGGTAAATAACAACCCCCATTTTTGAATTGTTTAATCCAAAATCCTCTATATTTGCACTCCCAAACGGATTTCCTGTCGCGCAGGCCGTCCATGGGCCATTCCGGGCCGGTCGCCTACAGCCGACCCGGATATGTGAAAGGGGGTTTAGCTCAGTTGGCTAGAGCGTTTGCATGGCATGCAAAAGGTCACCGGTTCGACTCCGGTAACCTCCACTTAACCGGACTTAAGGTCCGGTTTTTTGTTTTTCGCCTCATTAAAATCGCTTCTACTTCGAGATCAAATCGCTGCAATTTTATCTATAGATTTTATAACTGTGTTCGATAGCCCAACCTCAATAGGCAGCCGAATAGTCGAACACCTAAGAATGCTTAACCTTACTTCAGGAAATATTTGACCAGCACACTTACCAGACTTGCATTGCTACACTTCTCTAAATACGATATCAAATGCTTTTTCATGAGCTCACTTTCAGAAAAACCTAATAACCAGTCGTAATAAAGGTCATAGCCTCTGAATTTGTTAAAGATGCTGTCTTTCAGATCGAAGTCACGTTATGATAAAGATCAAACCAGATCGGTTTGCTCCTTTTCTTTTTGCTCTAATTTTTTTATCCCTAATTCCCCTTCTGTTTGTTTAATGAGATTAGGTATTAAAATCTCGCTGGCGCCAGCAATCATGGCCAGAAAATATAGGATATAAGGCGTGCTTGTCTCATTTGGATTGGCGAACCCAACGATAACATTGGATTTGATAGCTAAAACTATGATTAAGCCAGCAATTAGACCATAAACGATTCGTAAAACTCCATCCAGGCGATGGATACCAATTCCGGCGACAAGGCTGCCTTTGTAATTTTGGAATCTGGCGAATGTAGTCAGAAATGCTGCAATACCTCCAAAAAGGCTGCACCTTATAATGATACAGATGATTGGGTTAAAGCCCCAGACAAGAATAGTCTCTTTTAAAATTAAAAGCAGTACAAAAAGTACCCCTAACCCACCGACTGTAATGAGAGAGGCATATATATAATTCATTCGCATTTTTTCTCGGCCATGCTCATTAATCCTTTCGTCAATGATGGCGAGTTTTTTTCTTGCGCTAATAGAATTACCATCATCTAGTATTCTCGCAATGACAGCTCCTAACATTTTTTTATAGGCCATCCTATTGGTTACATCTGTGAAGATTCGATCAACTAATGCATCGGAGAGTTCGCAACAACCGACCACTTCCCCAAAATCTGGGGCATATTTATTAAATCCTGTTTCAGTCTGCCAGTTTAGACTTAATTGATCATCAATAGTGACTATAAAATCTTTCGTTGCATAGACAACATATGCTATCAGCCGTCCTGTACAAGCATCTCGGTCTCCCGCGCAAATTTTATTTAACGGCTTATCTTGTTCAACCACTTTAGCAAACCCCTCTGTTTGTTGGTTTATGCCACTATTCAGAGAGATTACGGCAGGATCTTTTAACATAGTATGGGGAATATTGGACAAATGAAAGAAATTTATAGAAGGTTTTATACCGTGAAAACACCTATTTTAAATCTCAAACCAAATGACTATTAACTATAATTAAATATATGATAATCAATATATAGTGTATTATTATGTCAATTTAATTACGCTATATATATGACTTTACTTAATTTTTATTTACTTTTGCAATTAATGTCCGCTTCAATTTCCATAGCAACCAACTTGCATCGCCAGGTCCAAACTCTACCTGAAGGCCAACTATTACCCATAACGCCCGAATCCCAAACCGAACTCGCCTACTTCAAAGCCCTAAGCCGCTTGGTTCAATCCGGCCAACTCATCCGCCTCGAAAAGGGCAAATACTATAAACCCAAAACCACCCCTTTCGGCCCCATTCGCCCTTCAGAATCCGAGATCATAAAAGCCCTCACCCAAAAAGGCGACAAGATCACTGGCTACCTCACCGGCAATGCCCTATACAATCGCTGGGGACTAACCACCCAAGTCCCAAACACATTAACCATCGCCCGAAGAACCCGCCTGCCTGAAAAAGACCTCAGCGGATATAAGATCAAATTTGTGGTCCGCCATTTTCCCTTTAAGGAAACAGATATCCCCGTAATGCAGCTATTGGATGCCTTGACTGACATTCAAAAAATCCCCGACACACCCCCTGAAAAAGTTGTCCCAATATTGGCAGAAAAGATCAGTAATTTGCAGCCACCACAGATTTCCCGGATGATGAAGTTGGCATTGGAATATCCGCCATCTACCCGGGCCTTATTAGGAGCCTTGTTGGAAACTTATTTACCCAGCCAACCAACGGACATTTTGCGTAAGTCTCTTAATCCTTTGACCAAATATAAACTCAAAGGCATAGAGAAAGTATTACCCAATAATACTAAATGGAATTTTAGTCTTAAATCTTGAACTTCTTACCTTGCCCGATTCGCTCTGCCATTGCAAAGTCTTTATTGGCGGCTATAATCTCCAACTCCCGCCTATCAAGCACCTCATTATGGTACGCCATTTCTGCAAACTTCTGGACATAGGCCAGATCATTTGCCTTATATTCAACCAGCTTTTCCTTTTCAAAGCGCATGATAAGCTGGTTGCTGTGGACCTCTCCGGTATATATGAAATAGGACGTTTCGAAGTAGGCGTAGTATTTGGAGACATTTTTTAGGTTCTCTAAGAAGTTATGTTCGACGTTTCCTGCTGAGATATGCAGGCCATTTTCTAACACCTTTCGGTTAGCAACCCGTTCAAGAGACTGAGCGGGGCTTCTCAGAAATAAAGTTACCAGCATAGACCCATAGCCAGCATTATTTGCCAGATCAACCTGATCCTTGAACCCTTCATCATTAAAAGGTGTTTCAAGAATAATGCATTTACGCTGGAGGATAGTTTCTTTAAACACTTCACGAGACCTGCCTTTGTAGACGTCTGTCATGATCACTTCGTAGTCAGGCAATTCTCCACGATGACCGCGGATCAGGCTGGATTTTCCCGCTGCATTGCACCCCGTCACAAAGATCAACTCCGGTCTTTCCATTATTGCAACTGTCTAATGATGGTATCTTTTATAGAGTAGGTCTCACCCTTCACTTCTTCCACCTGCAGGGTAACAAGAAAAATTTCCCCGGAGGGCATTTCCTTTCTCCAATAATTGCCGCGTTCGTTCCCAGGCTCATTCGCATCATAAGCGTCCTGGTAATAGAAGGGATTGCCGAGCTCGAAGCAGCGTTGTCTGCCCAATTCAGGCAATAATTCAAGATTTTTCAACAAAGGGTGAACGGGCCTTTCCATGGAATGAAGATACCAATTTTTACAGGAAAAGAACGCATGCCGCTAACGAATTAAATAAAAACATTATTCATAATTTCCCTAACCCACAGAATTCAAATACTTTATACTTAAGCAATCCAATAAGCGGTTCGCTAGCACTCCACCTACTATTATTCAGGAGAAAACCCCTATATGCATTAGCCGAATAAGTATTAATTTCACTTTAATCCCATTACCAAACCTTTAACATCGGGATCAAATACCTTTACAAAAACTGCTTCTATGAAAAATAAGCTCTATGTGCTTGTTACGTTGGCATTCCTGGCCGGCTGTTCCAAGCACGATTCTCCCACGCCGCAGCCGCAGCCCCACCCGCTTATTGTAAAAGACATCAATACTCCTTTATATTTTAAGATAATTCCTCAATCCGCCGATCAGCTCAAGATATCCTTCCAGTATACTTCCGGAAGGAGCCTGGTCAAACTTTACTTAAAGAAGGATACCGCCACCGTCGGCACCTATGCCCTCACCAACAATGGGAATGGCGACTACGCTACTGTGGTAAGCTATGATTTTGCTTCGGGACAGCCATACAAACTGGTGGTGCAATCCAGCGGTATCAACGACACGGCATTCCGGTACACGCTCCCCGATTATACCCATACTTATCTCAGTCCGTTCCAATACGAAAAGCTGCTGGGCCTTACCCAAAGCCTGGGCCCGAAAGCGTTCGATATCTCGCCATCCCGTAATGTGATCTTCATCACCGATGATGTGAACAATTCCCTGATCATCAAAAGGCTTAACCTCAACGACCTGAGGATCGATACACTGGGAAGTACTATAAATGGCCTCATGATACGGGCTGTCTCCGACAGCGTGGTCCTTGCCTTGTCCGGCACTTATAACAACCGTTTCCTCCAGCTTGATTCTGCGGCGTTAATGCGCTATAATATCAATACGGGACATTCCTCCTTCATCGATTTTGTTTCCCGTGACTACGGCCGATTCTCGCGGGTGATCAAAGATCACATCCTTGTCACAGAGCCTTACTATTCTTCCGGCAGCTCCGCACTGATCGATCTGAATGACAACTCGAAAGTCATTTATCCTTACAGCTCGTTTGATTTCAGGTACATCGGAGAGTTCAATTTCGATCACCTTTATTACCTGAATTATGTAGTCGACCCCGCCACGGGCGCGCTGCAATCGAAATTATCCCTTACGGACAGTTCAGACATAGATTATATAGACAGTTCTACACAGTATGCGATCGTCACAAAATATGTACAAAAGGCGGCGGCGCCTGTCTACTTTACAAGCAGGCTTTCCGTCTACTCGAAGACGAGCCTGGTATACCAGGACGATTATGTCAATAGTCGTTTTATGCAGATCGGCCGGCAGCTAAGCATCAGCAATAACCGCATATTACTTTATCAGTCGTTCGGATATGATACTACATTGCGGATAGACGGCTATTATATGCTGGATCTGAATACGCGTCAATTAAGCCTGCTTCAGTGCGACAGCAACCCTTATGTCATGATGGATTTTCAGTTGGATCCGCATGCTATGATCTCGGTAAGGGCTGATGGGATCTACAGGGTAAGGATACCTTAATCTCTTCGCCCGGTTAGTCGATCTTACGCAAATCCACATCCCCGATGTGGATCCCCTTTACAATGTCCGGATTACCCATATAACGGAGCTTCGCATCACCAAAGGCCGTAATCTTGATCCGGTCGGAAACATTCATCCTGAACTCAGCTTCCCCGAATGAAGTTATCTTGCCCGTCCTGCCGATAATAGCCGTAGTATTGATCTTCCCTTCTCCATAACAGGTAAAGTGCTGTTCTTCCACTCTACCCGACTGGATCTCCAGGGAGCTTTCACCATATATGACCGCATGCAGCTGCCGTACACGCATTTCCTTAAAAACGACAGTTGATGCTCCATACACCCGCAGCGCAAATTTATTTGCAGTCAGCGGGCTTTGACAGACATGCGTTTCTTCCCCCCTTAACGAAAGTGTCTTCAGCGCCCTGTAAGTCACAGTAGCTACGACCGCATGCCTGGGGTAGAGCCCGTTCCTATTATACGACTTTCCATAGTACGGAATATCTTTAGCCCCTTCCAGGTAGATGCGCAGCGTGGCGCCACGTACATCTACATGCAGTTTACTGCTGTCTGCCAGCAGTTCATTCACAGTCACGCTTTCCGTCTCACCCCGTACGAAAACCACCTGTATGTATGGGCTAATGATCACCTTGTTGAAATGGTCAACAGAAATGGCTTGGGCGCCGGCGGTAAAAGTCGCAGCAAAAAGAGAGGAGACAACAAATATGGTTTTCAATAGTCGCATAATATATGTTTACCAATAATACGCGGCAACCACACCTTTGTTACAGTTCTCCCGATAATTCAAATCATTAAGAAATACGCTCATATGTCCTTCAGGCGCCAGCCCTAAAAGCCCCGTCCTTGATCTCCACGGTATTTCCATTGGCGTCCACACAAGTACCGCTAAACGTCCCCTCGTATTGGGCAGCCCCGCTGGGCGCATAAAATACACCCGTAACAACGATCGTCATAACTTGAGATAGCCCCGGCTGCGCCCGCAGGAATGGAACGCCTTTCGCCTGCACGAAGAAATGAGCCCCGGGGCTGGTGGAGAGGTAGGTGCCCAATGTTACCCCAAAACCATCCGGTCTCTGAGGCATCCTTTCTCTCAACGACAGCGTGGTATCGCTGCTAAGTGCATACGTTCCATTGAGATCAAAGGCATTGTCGCCGGTAAAAAAGGTAACTACCGCAGAGGCGCTGCCCCAATACGTACGCCCTCCGATGGTGCATCGCCAGGTATTATCCGTCAGTGGCGGGACTTTAACATTCACCTCAAATCCGCAGACGCTGCTGTCGAATGAAATGCTGAAGCTGGCTGTACCAACGACATTGAAGGTACCGCTCGCTTTCAGTCGGACGGTCTGCAGTCCTGTGGAAGTAAATCTGCCCGAGTCGGAAAATACGACCCCATTTTGAGCATTGGACGAGATCCGGTAGGACCCGGTTTTCGAAACATTCACCCCGACCTCTACATAATTGGTGTCTCCGCCCGCGCTCACGCCGGCATACCAGGTACCATGTACAGTCCCCGGAAGGCAGTTGCCATCTACACTTTGTAAAGAGCCCCGCGTAGCCTGCTCACCAGGCGGATGCGATTTTTTACAACTACCAAAAACAAGAAAGCCGAAAGAGAAAAGAACGAGGGGATACAGCACACCGCGGAGATAACAAGCTATTTTTTTCATTGTAAAGGTTTAACAAATTAAGCCGGCCGTCCCCTTCCCCGACCGGGGGAGGATCGACTGCAAAATCTCGATCTATGCAAAACTAGGGCCAGCCTCATTAGCGCATCCCCCCAAATAGTCAAAAGTCCTTTCACCTGATAAATGTTTACCCCTGGCCTAACGCAGCAGTATAATCGTTCAACTAAACTTTAGCACAGAAATATTTAGCACATGAATTTTAGCACATCGGAAATTATTCGAAACAAAAACGTTTACCTTGAAAAAAATGCCCGTTATAATAATTTAGTTCCGGCAATATTTCATAATTTAATTAACTGAACATTCGGAACGCCAATTCCCGATAACTTATTTACGCCTCCCCTCACACAGAATAAAACGCTAACGATCATGACGCAAAAATTTACCTATCCTGTAATTTTTATTACATTCCTCTTGCCATTCCTTACACTATTGACCGTCTCCTCCACTGCTCAGATCACCTGGCCCCAGGGACAGCTCCTGCCTTCATTTCCGGCACGGGCAAACAACCAGGATCTCTTTTACCTCAACGAAAGATCCTGGCGTTGGGAAGCTGAAGGCCCCTCTATTGGACATAAGACAGGGCATTTGGATACGGATGGCTGGCTTTGTCAGACAGGCATCGATGCGGCAAATGATCATATGGTCTATGGCCCCTATGACACGAGCCTGACAGCGGGATCGTACGTCGCCGAGTTCAGGATGAAAATTGATAACAACACCGCGAATAATGATTCCGTCGCGGACATCGATGTCCGGGATGCCGCCACCGGGGCAGCCCTGGCCTATCAGGCAATCACCCGCCAGCAATTTCCGATAGCGGCAAACTATACAAGCTTTACATTGCCGTTCACCATGCCCGTAAGTCATCACGCCATCGAGTTCAGGGTATATTGGCGGGGAAGGGCCTATATTAAGGTAGACTATGTTGCCGCTCGCCAGGACAATACTGCCGAAATGTATCTGTTTTCCTCACTTAAAGGCATTGTCAACAGGACCCAGCCGCGTATGTTCTCTTATGAAGGCGATGCCTTCGCGGAAGGACCCTACACCTGGATGCAGTCATTAGGCCTGACCTGGACAGAATATACAGACAACTGGGCGCTGATCACGAAATACCGCAGCGAAATAGCCGGCCTCATCGTCTACGATCCCGCCCAGTCACACACGGTCAACCTGGCAACCATGCTTGCAAAAGATAAAAAAGCGGTCATAGCCTCACCCTCCTTGCTGTCACGTCTGACAGCAGCCCCTTACAACCTTCCGATCCTCACAGACCTGCGCGGTCAATTTAGCAGCAAGCTTCAGGTGTACCAGACCTTGTTCAATACCTATTGGCCAACCATGGATCACCGGATGCTCATCGGCTTAAGCCCCGAAGCCCACCGGGCCGGTTTACGCGAATATGCCACGGCGTTAGGCGCTGCGGTGATATGGCTGGACCCCAATGTATCAGCTGAAAGCACGCTGTTGAACAGCTTTTTATCTTCCATGCCCGCGGGTGCGGTCTTCACAGGCTGGTGGCCCGAAGAAGGTGCAGGCATAACCAGGGCGTCCAGCTACGGCATCGCAACGGTGGCAAGTGATTATTGTTCTAATCTGACAGTTCACAGCGGAACTTCGAGGACTGTAACGCCTAAACCCATGCCGGCCAGGCCCGCATTGCAAAATAAGATCTATGTTGCATTCATATTAAGCGATGGCGACAACTTACAATATGTGGAGCACCTGATGCGCAAGCTTTGGAACAATCCTGATCGCGGCTCGGTACCGATGGGATGGACCCTTTCTCCGGCGATGCTGGATGCAATGCCCGGCGCTTTGAATTACTACCATCAGACCTCTACCAACAATGACAACCTGATCTCTGGTCCATCAGGATACGGCTATGCCTATCCCAATAACTTCCCCAACCAAACACTCCTAAACCAGTTTGTCACGAGATCTGAAGACTACAACAATAGGGCCGGGCTCCGGGTGGTGACCATTTGGAATACGATCACGGGCGGTATTAATCAGAATGTCGGGGAAAGCTTTGCTGACTATGCGCCATCATTATTAGGGTTGACGGCCCAGAACACAGGGGGGCCGCTTACCATCTACAAACAAAGCCTCCCGGGCATGCCGCTTTCCTGCAATTACTGCACGGGGGAACAGGCAATGAAGGACGCCATTGCTGCTGCCTCTGCGGGATGGAATGGGTCGACGCCCCGGTTTATTATTATCCAGGCGCAGCCATGGACAGATGTGAAGCCGACAAATTTCAGGAACGTGATGAATTCGCTGGATGCAAATCACATCGTCGTACGACCGGACCATCTTTTTCAATTAATGCGGGAAGCAAATGGCCTTCCCATCGACCCGGCGCCTCAGGGCACAGATATCACGGACCTGGGAGGCCCCGTCAGCGCACAGTACCAGACAGGCTCTCCGACAGGCGAAGCATACACCAATCTGATCGACAACAATGTCAACACCAAATACCTGACGTTTAATCCATCTGCCTGGATACAATACCAGGCGCCGTCAAGCTACATAGTAAAAGGCTATACTATTTCCTCGGCCAACGATGCGCCCGAGCGGGACCCCTTGAACTGGACTTTGCAGGGGTCGGCAAATGGCAGCAGCTGGACCACTATTGACACGCGTGCTAATGAAGATTTCCCGGGTCGCCTGCAAAAAAGAATTTTCAGGTTCAATAATACTGCGGCATACCAGTACTATCGGTTCAACCTGTCTAATAATAGTGGAACGATCTTGCAGCTGGCAGAGATTGAATTGTTTGGAGAACCTTCGTCCAATGCGACCATTGCCATCGTGAAAAACCTGACAGCGTCCGCTGAAATGGAAGAAAAAATGGGGATTTCCCTGTATCCAAATCCAGTCTCTTCCATCGTATATGTCCGTGGACTAAAAGATGCTGCTTATTTGGAAGTGTATAATAGCCTTGGCCAGTGTAAGTTAAAAGGATCAGGAAGGTCAATTGAAGTCAGCAGTCTGGAGCCGGGCGTATATTTCCTAAAAATAGGAACGGGTGAAAAGACTGGCGTCTATAAGTTCATTAGGAAAAACTGACCTTCCTCAACACCACCGTACTCATACAGCGAACATCATTCACATTCACCGTTTTCAGCGGCTCCAGAAAGGATAATCCGTTCTGGAACATAACGTCCGTCAGCAAATCCCTGGTCAGCAGAAACCGGCGGGAACCATCAGGTATATCATACACACCGTCCCCTGCCAGCTGCACTTTATCTTCAATACCTATGTCAGATGTCATCCGGATGAATAACGAACCCAGGGGTTTTAAAACACGTACCATTTCCGCGATCATCTGCCGGAAATGCGCGGTATCCTTTGCAAAATGTAACACCGCGCTGCTGATAATATGGTCGAACTGCTCATCCCCGAAGGGTAACTTTTCTACTGCGGACTGACAGAACCGGTCTGCGATCTTAGGGCGCCGGCGCTGCAGATCATGAATAGCATTCACGTCCTGATCTATGCCATATATGACGATATCATTCCGGAGGAACCAATGCAGGTTCCTGCCGTATCCACAACCTGCATCCAGCATGGTGTCACTCGTTTTATACCTGCCTTTCATGATCTGATCCACCAGGTAAATATCCGTAGACCCTATTACTTCTTCTATCGAATTCAAAATATTCATTTTAGTACCATAATTCACCTGCGATATTGATCCTCACTTACCTGCTCCATCCAGTCGACCGCTTTACCATTCAGCTGTTCCTGAATAGCAATATGTGTCATAGCCGTGACCGGCGTAGCGCCATGCCAATGCTTTTCACCGGGCGGGATCCAAACCACATCGCCGGGATGGATCTCTTCGATCGGGCCACCCTCCCGTTGGACCCAGCCGCAACCCGCCGTGATAATTAGGGTTTGCCCAAGTGGATGAGTATGCCAGGCCGTACGGGCCCCGGGTTCAAAAGTAACGCTTGCCCCGCTTACCCGTGCCGGGTCGCTTGCCTGGAACAGGGGATCTATGCGTACAGTACCGCTAAACCAGTCGGCAGGGCCCTTGCCCGAAGGCTGCGAGCCAATTCTTTTTATTTCCATCTTCCAAAATTACTAATATTTGTCCTGCAGGACGAACAAGTTATATTTGCCTGTTAACATTTGTTATGACATTATTTCCTGCCTTACTGGAACAGCAGCTGGAAGCCAACAGCATTCGTAAGACCCTGCCGGCGGAAACCATCTTGCTCCAGGAGAATACCTACGTAAGGTCCATTCCCATCGTATTGTCCGGTAGCATTCGCGTCATGCGCCAGGATGAGGAAGGCAGAGAGATCCTGCTGTACTATATCAGGCCCGGCGAGAGCTGCATCATGTCTTTCCTTGCAGGCATCCATGAAGATACCAGTAAGGTTCGGGCTGTCGTGGAAGAGGAGGCCGAAGTCCTCTTTGTTCCCGTTGCCAAGGCCAGCGAATGGATCAGGCAGTTCCCCGAATGGACGGATTTCATTTTTAAACTCTACCATCAGCGATTCGAAGAATTGCTCTCCGTTGTCAACGCCATCGCCTTTCAGCAGTTGGATCATCGCATCATGGAACTATTAAAGAAAAAAGTGCAGATCTATCAATCCAACCAGCTTGCCATCACGCACCAGCAGCTTGCCGAAGAGCTGGGCACCACCAGGGAGGTGATTTCACGGCTGTTGAAGCAAATGGAAAAGAAGGCGATGATCCGATTATCCAGGAACAAAATAACTGTTCTGTCCCTTTTGTAACCTACGTCACATTCATTTCACCCGCGCGCTGCTACCTTTGAAGAAATGACACCTTCATGATCATGGTAGTTTTAGGTCATGCGGCCGCCCTCGGGGTCGGTGTGTCCCTTGGACTCATCGGCGGAGGAGGCTCCATTCTCACCGTTCCGATCCTGGTTTATCTTTTCCACATCGATCCGGTACAGGCCACCACCTACTCCCTGTTCGTGGTTGGGCTCACCAGCCTTGCGGGTGCTTATAGTCATGGCAAAAAGGGAAATATACATTACAAGACTGCCCTGATCTTTGGCGTTCCCTCCCTGATAGCTGTATTCATTATGCGTAAATGGGTGATGCCTGCCATCCCTGGGCATATAACCACTCTCGGTACATGGACCATCACCAGGTCTTTTCTCCTGATGATGACCTTTGCATTACTGATGGTGCTCGCCTCCATTTCCATGATCCGTAATAGACCGCCGGTTGAAAGAGCCAACGAAGATGAGGATCCGGGGCTTTCCGGGCAATTGGCTGTCCAGGGGACCCTCGTAGGGCTCGTTACGGGATTCGTCGGGGTAGGTGGCGGATTTCTCATTATCCCTTCATTGGTCCTCCTGGCCGGACTTCCTATGAAAAAGGCAGTGGGAACCTCCCTCCTGATCATGACCCTCAGCTCCCTCCTCGGCGTCATGGGTGACGTTACAGGTAAGGTATCGATCGACTATACTTTACTGAGCATTTTTTCAGCCCTGGCCATCGCCGGTATCCTGATCGGGAGCCATCTTTCCGGCATTATACAAGATACGCACCTCAAGCCCATTTTCGGATGGTTTGTGTTGATAATGGGAATATCCATTTTTATTCACTCAATATAATGTTCAATGCATTTGCTCGATTTTCTTAAACACCCCTGGCCCTGGTGGATAGCAGGGCCGATGATCGGTCTTACCGTACCGGCCTTACTGCTCGCCGGTAACAAAGCTTTTGGTATTTCTTCTTCCTTACGTCATATCTGCGCCGCCTGTCTGCCGGCCGGCATCCCTTTCTTTCAATATGACTGGAAAAAGGAAAGCTGGAATCTTTTCTTTGCAGGCGGCATTGTCATCGGCAGCTGGATAGCCGTTCAATTCTTATCCGGCAGTCAATCCATCCCTCTGGATGCGGCGATGGTAAACTGGCTGCACAGGCAGGGTATCCACGACCTGTCAGGTCTATGGCCTGAAGAGATCTTTTCTTTTGACAAACTACGCACGGTAAGGGGGTTACTTTTCTCTGTTGTGGGCGGATTCCTGGTGGGCTTTGGGACCCGGTATGCGGGGGGCTGCACCTCCGGTCATGCCATCATGGGCATTTCCTCCCTGCAATGGCCTTCCGTTGTGGCGACCATCAGCTTTATGGCAGGCGGCTTCTTCATGACCTGGATCATTCTTCCCCATCTTTTGAAACTTTGACCCGTTATGCGTCTTTTAAAATATTCATTCATCGGAATGCTTTTCGGTATAGTCCTCGTGAAATCACAGGTCATCTCCTGGTTCAGGATCCAGGAGATGTTCAGGTTGCAGTCATTCCACATGTACGGCATCATCGGCAGTGCGATCATGACCGGAATGGTTTCGATCCTTCTCCTGAAAAAATTTCGTATAAAAAGCTTTACAGGCGAACCGATCATCATCCCCGTCAAAAAATTCCATTGGGGAAATGTCGCCGGCGGCCTGTTATTCGGCCTTGGCTGGGCCATCACCGGCGCTTGCCCGGGACCGCTGTTCGCACAGATCGGTGGCGGGTTTGTTATCGTCATCTTTACCCTGCTCAGCGCCATAGCCGGCACATGGGTCTATGGCCTTTTGCGAACGAAATTGCCCCATTAGCCATCATTCCCCGCGGAGCACTCCAATTTTGGCAATCTCCAACAAAGTTCTTATATTTCAACTACATACAGAGACCGATTTAGTTTTATACATACACCCTGCCGCCCCCTTTCCTCACCAAAACTAAACAAGATGAAACATCTTCTCCTGCTCGCCTGGCTGCTGCCGGCTATTAGCCAATCCCTGCTTGCCCAGGACAGCCTGCCCCAAAAACAAACGATCCTCTCCGCAAAAATAACGACACTCTCCGGGCATATCAGGACCGGATATTTCTATGCAATGACCGATTCCGCCCTCCTGATCTCCACACAAAAGCAACCGCTAAGGTGGTATGATACTGTCAATAAAGGAATGTATCGATTCGATTACAAAGACCTGGCAAAAGCCGAAATATATAAGAAGGGTCAAGTAGGACGCTCGGTATTAACAGGCCTGCTTATCGGGGGCGCCGCAGGGGCGCTGATTGGCTTTGCCAGCGGCGACGACTCCAAAGATGAGTTTTTGGCCTTCACCGCCGGCGAAAAAGCACTTGGACTCGGTATTTTTGGAGGAGGCCTCGGGGCGCTCACCGGACTGATCGTCGGGCTGGCGGCGCATAAAACCTTTGTTATCCACGGGAAAAAAGAAAACTATGAAAGGATGAGAAAAAAAATGATAAAGAAGCTGCGGCTCTCTCCTTCATGAACCCAGTGCCTGAAACTATTCCACCAATATCTTTTTCGCAGCCTCAGCACTTAAATACACTTCTCTTTTCCCTTTGACTTCGACCAGTAACGACTTGTCGAAATCTTGGATCTCTTTAACTATAAGGCTGTCTGTTAAAGCAATTCCCTGCTTGTCCAGGTATTTTAAGAACGATGCCGTATTATCCGCGACTTTCACCACCTTCATTTTCTTGCCGGTCTCGATCTCTGATAAATTCTTGCACTTTAGATTCGGTATCTTACCGTTCTTATCAGGTATCGGGTCGCCATGAGGGTCAAAGCTCGGGTTGCCTAAAAATGTGGTAAGTTCATCCAGCAGTTTGTCCGATTGAATATGCTCTAATTGCTCCGCAACCTCATGCACTTCGTCCCACGTGAAATTTAAATGCTCGACTAAAAAGGTCTCCCACAGTCTATGCTTGCGCACTACTTTCACCGCAGCTTTCAGCCCTTCCCTGGTCAGTTTCGCACCGCTGGCCCGGTTATACTCGATCAGCTTCTTCTCGGCTAGTTTACGCAGCATTTCAGTTACCGAGGCGGGATTGATGCTAAGCTTTTCCGCGATTAGCTGGTTACCGACCCTGCCTTCCGCAGGATAGGTTACTGAAAAAATAGCCTTGAGATAGTTCTCCTCTGTAACTGAGATCATCATAATGCATACAAAAATAGCTGAATTTACCCATGCGTATTGTAAATGCGGCCAAAAATATCACTTCGTAATATCCGAATTATTATATTTTGGTATCCCTAAATAAATGTATTAGGTTTGTAAAAATTAAGGGCACAAAGTATGAAGAAATTATGGGTCGTAACAGGACTGCTGACCCTGGTGGTCGCCTGCTCGAAGCTGGAACCCGCCGCTCCCGCCAATGACCAGGCCCTTGATGGCCCTGTTGACGGCCTGACCTATGCACAAGCAGCGCAGCATGGGCTGGGCGATGCCGATTTCACCGGCCAGGTCTTTACAAAAGAAACAGGGCTCGGCCCCATTTTCGTAGCCACGAGCTGCGCCAGCTGCCATGCGGGCGACGGGAAAGGACATCCATTCACCACACTTACAAGGTTTGGCCAGACAGATAGTACTGGCAATAAATTCCTGGACCAGGGCGGGCCGCAATTACAGGACAGGGCCCTGCCCGGATTTCTGCCCGAACAGATCCCCGCAGGAGCAGCTTCCGCAAAATTTACCCCCCCTGGCAATACGGGATTAGGCTTTCTGGAACTGGTCCCGGATGCTGATATCATAGCAATGAGCGACCCTGCTGATGCCAATGGTGATGGCATCAGCGGAACCCCAAATTGGAATACCATCCCCCTGTTTGTAACCCCGGCTCCAAACGCCATAACCAGGAACGGGAAATACATCTGCCGCTTTGGGAAAAAAGCAAGCGTTTACGATCTCAAACAGCAAACGACCAACGCATACAACCAGGACATAGGCATTACCTCCGCTTTCGAGCCCTATGATGTTTATTCACATTTGGAAATTGACCCTGAAACATCAACGTCCACAATTAATAACGTGGTGTTTTACCTGCAAACATTAAAAGCACCCGTTCAACGCAATCAGGTCGATGCGACAGTAATGGCTGGCAAACAGCTTTTCATCGGCATCAACTGTTCCGGCTGCCACAAGCCTGAATTAAGAACGGGTGCTTCTCCCGTCGATGCCTTAAACAATAAAACATTTGCCCCTTACACCGATCTGTTGTTGCACGATATGGGCCCTGGCCTGGACGACGGTTACACAGAAGGTAATGCCGCAACCAGTGAATGGAGAACAGCGCCGCTATGGGGTTTAGGCCTCTCCCCCAAATCACAGGGTGGAGACTACTTTTTGTTACATGATGGAAGAGCCCATAGTATTGAAGAAGCTATCCAACTGCACGGAGGTGAGGCCGGTAATGCAAAAAATGCTTTCAACGCCCTTACCGAAACAGATCGACAGAAGATCATCACATTCCTAAAAAGCTTATAATAAATGAAGAGAAGAGATTTTATAGCGACAGGCTGTGTCAGTTGCTTAAGCGGCAGCTTAATATTATCCCTGCTGGAAGGCTGCGGCAGCACGAAAATGCTGACGGCGTCTATAATAGATACTGATATGGTCGTACCCCTCACCGCCTTCGAAATAAAAAATGACCCAAAAAAAGGATTCAAAAGATACCTGGTAGTGCAAAATGACCTATTACAGTACCCCATATGTGTGTATCGGAACGATGACGGCAAATATGAAGCCCTACTCATGAAATGCACGCACCAGGGAACTGAATTGCAGGTATTTGGCGATAAACTGCAATGCCCTGCACACGGCAGTGAATTTAACAGACATGGGAAAGTTGAGAACGGGCCCGCCAATGCCTCGTTGAGGACTTTTCCGGTAACCATTACGAACGATCAACTGCTAATATCTTTGAAATGAGAGGGAAATATTTTATAGCTGCGCTTTTCATCATCAGCATATTACCTGCCACTGCGCAAATAGATCCCAGCCTGTTAAGACGCGTACCCAAAGACACATCCAGACCTGTAATGAACATGGATGCCATGTACAACAGGCCCGCTCTGCAGCTCGGCAAACTGCCGGTTTCCATAGGGGGCTATGTGGAAGCCAACTGGCAGCACCTGGGTACAGATGGCATTTCGGAAGGACATCAATTTCAGTTTAGAAGGCTTAGCATCTTTGTCTCTTCAAGCATTTCCAAACGCATCAAATTTTTATCCGAGATAGAATTCGAACCTTCGGAGAACTCCATTGAAGTGGAATTTGCAGCGGTAGACATTGAATTTCATCCATTATTAAACCTAAGAGGCGGTATGATCGTAAACCCCATAGGTGCCTTTAATCAAAATCATGACGGACCTAAGTGGGAATTTACAGACAGGCCCATTGCCGCCGAAAAAATGCTGCCGGACACATGGAGTAATGCAGGGTTTGGCCTCTATGGAAAATACTATCGTAATAAATGGATGTTCGGTTACGAATTTTATTTAACAGGCGGCTTTAATAATGCTATCATCACCAACAGCCAAAACAAAACATATTTGCCGGCCGCAAAAGACAATCCCGAACGATTTGAAGAAAGTGCAAGCGGCGAACCGCTGATAACAGGCAAAATAGCGCTTAAAAATACCAGGATTGGAGAAATTGGCCTATCCTATATGGGCGGCGTATATAATAAATGGCAGGATGATGGCCTGATCCTGGATAAAAAAAGAAGGGTTGATGTGTTGGCAGTAGATCTCAATACCGTAATTAAAAAGACTGGCACCAATTTCATTGGAGAATGGTCCTGGATCTTCGTCGATGTTCCCGCCACCTATTCACAGCAGTTCGGCAACAGGCAGCGGGGAGGCTATATGGACATTGTTCAACCTGTCGTAAAAAACAATATATTAGGATGGGAAGGAGCCGTATTAAATCTTGCCTGCCGGTTGGAGTATGTAGACTGGAATGTCGGAAGGTTCAAACAGACCGGCGGCAACATCGCCGACGATGTCTGGAGCATTATGCCGGCCGTAAGTTTCAGGCCAAATTCACAAACTGTTATTCGGTTGAATTATCGCATCCAGAAACAAAGGGATCTGTTAGGCAACCCGCCCGCCAATACCGCCGGGTTTATATTCGGCATTTCCACTTACTTCTGATTACTACCATATTTATGGTAGTAACCTATAAAAAAACATAGGAAACTACCACATTTGTGGGATTGCCTCAGCCTTCCTGCAAGCATACTTTTGGCGCATACCTACAACTTATGCAGCCAAACCATTTTTCTAAAGCATTTATCTTAATGCTGGTCATTGTGACCATTTTCGTTGCAGCCCTGGAATATTACTGGCGTGGCAGAGGGTTCGTACCTTCTTATAATGACGACAAGGTTTTATGGGCCACACAAAGAAGAAAAGCTGATAACCCAACGGATCAGCTAACTGCTTTCGTCGGCGGTTCCCGGATCAAATTTGATTTGGATGTAGCAACATGGGAAAGGTTGACAGGAGAAAAAGCTATTCAGCTTGCATTGGTAGGAACGCCGGGCCGCCTTACCTTGCGTGACCTGGCCAACGATGAAAACTTCAAAGGGAATCTCATCATTGATATCGCAGAACCTCAATTCTTCTCAATTGACACCGCAAGAAGAGATAAGTCCGCCAGGGAGGCAATTGAGTTTTATTACAAGGAGACCCTTGCGCAAAAAGCAAGCGCCTCGATTGATTATGTTCTTGAATCGAAGCTGGTCTTCCTGGAAGAAGGGCGGTTTGGATTAACCGCTTTGTTGAACACTTTACAGATCCCCAACCGCCCCGGTGTGGTTCCCCCGCCACCTTGTCCTCCGGAATTGTCAACCACAGACCTTCACCGGCAGACTTCATTGACCCCTATGTTCCTGGCAGATCCGCAGCTGCAAAAAAAACAAATAGCTATCTGGACAAGAATACCGACGAATAGATCCCTTTTAATGAGTGGCGATACCCTTGCAGCCGTATGCAGGGGAATAAAGGCGTCCATCGATAAGATCAGGTCCCGGGGAGGACGGGTGATCTTTGTTCGCCCCCCCTCCGGTGGCGATGTCCTGAAAAATGAAAAGAAATTCTTCCCCCGTCAGCAATACTGGGACCGGTTACTGGAATACACGAACACCCCGGGCATCTATTTTTCAGATTATCCAGCCATAGCAAATTTCAACTGCCCGGAATGGTCGCACCTGGCCCCCGCAGATGGCGTGACATTTACCAGGAACTTGGTTGAAATTCTCCAGAACGAAAAAGGCTGGACCTTCCCAAACAGCACTAAGCTCAATGCTAAACACTAAAAATCCCGGAGTATGGTCTTTAATTCATATACCTTCATCGCGTTTTTCATTGTTATGTTGATTTTGCATCACCTGCCTTTCACATGGAAAACAAAAAAGATAAATCTCTTACTGGCCAGTTATGTTTTTTATGCAGCATGGAATCCTCCTTTCATCCTGCTGCTATGGCTTTCCACCGTCGTTGATTTTTTTGTCGGTCGCGCGCTCTATACCCAGGAAAATAAATACAAAAAAAGGATGTTGCTGGTAATAAGCCTCATCGGTAACCTGGGCATGCTTTGCTTTTTTAAATATGGGGGATTCTTATTGGAAAACTTTGTAACGATGGTCAATGCCCTGGGAATTGACTACCACCCGGCAAAGCCCAATATCATTTTGCCTGCGGGTATTTCCTTCTACACTTTTACCACCCTATGCTATACAATAGACATGTATCACAGGAAAAGCCAGCCGGTAAAGTCCCTGCTCGACTTTTCTTTGTTCGTCACTTTCTTTCCACACCTGGTAGCCGGTCCGATCGTTCGGCCTCATCAGCTTGTCCCCCAATTTGAGACGCCCCGGAAGACCACGCGCCAACAGCTGATGCAGGGATTATTCCTCCTTTCACTGGGATTGTTTATGAAAGTAGTGCTGGCCGATACCCTGCTGGCCGCCACAGCCAATACTGTCTTTGGTTTTCAAAGGCCATTGGCGGGACTCGATGCATGGATGGGCGTCCTGGCTTTTTCAGGACAAATATTCTTCGATTTTGCCGGTTACTCCACCTGTGCCATTGCCGTAGCCATGTGCCTGGGCTTTGTCTTACCGGAAAATTTTCGCTACCCCTATGCAGCGCTCGGTTTCTCTGATTTCTGGCGAAGATGGCATATCACATTATCAACCTGGCTCCGGGATTATTTATACATCCCATTAGGAGGAAACAGGAAGGGCGAAGCCAGGACCTATGTCAATTTAATGATCACCATGCTGCTGGGCGGCCTTTGGCACGGTGCCTCCTGGACCTTTGTGGTTTGGGGAGCGCTGCATGGTACCTATCTCTGCATAGAAAGGCTGATAAAAGATAGATTGGTCCCAAAACAAACACCCAATTTCCTCCTTCTCCCATTCACTTTCTTCCTCGTCAACGTAACCTGGGTATTCTTCCGCGCGACCGATTTTTCCACCGCCTGGCGGATGCTGACATCCATCTTCGGGCAAACAGAAAAAGGGACTGCCGTACTCACAACCGTCGATCTCATAATAACTTCAACGGTAGTCACACTGATGGTCCTAATACATTGGCTCATGCGCAATACAAGTGCTTTGCAGGCAGCACAAAAAGCTAAATGGTGGGTAGTTGCGGGAGTGTGGGCGCTGATGATCATTGGCATCGTCATATGCCAGAAAAGCGGGGACTCATTTATTTATTTTCAATTCTGAAAACTTTATCTTTGTTGCTATTTTCCAGACATATTCACAGGTTCTTCCCCGTCAGCTGACGCAGCGCGGCCCGGTACGTCTCCCCTACAGGCAGCTCCAGCTCACCGATGAACACGCTGTTCTTCCGTACCGCAGTGATGCTGTCTATCGACAATATATAAGACTTATGGATCCTGATAAACTTATCCTTAGGCAATTCCGCCTCCAGTGTCCTCGCGCTCGTCCTCACCAGGAGAGGCTTCGGGGCGCTCCTGAGATGCATTTTGACATAGTCCCCGGAGCCTTCGATCCATATCACGTCCGCAAACATGACCTTCACCAGGCTGTAATCCACATTTACAAAAAAGAAGTCTGCGGATGACAGTGCAGAACCCGCGGCTGCCCGCAGCTGATGCAATTCCTGGGCTTTGTGGCATGCTTTTAGGAATCTGTCTATACCCACGGGCTTCACCAGGTAATCCACCACGTCCAGCTCAAAACCTTCCGGGGCGAACTTCTTATAGGCCGTAATGATAATGACCATGGGCCGTTTAGCCAGGCTTTGGATGAACTGCAGCCCCGTTAGGCCGGGCATCTGGATATCCATGAACATCAGATCAACCTCATTTTCCTGCAGGGCCCGCGCCGCTTCAAATGCATCTCCGCAGCTGGCCACCAGCTCCAGGAATGGCACCTTGCTGATATAGTCCGTCACCAGGCCCAGCGCCAGGGGTTCATCATCAATAGCAATACATCTGAGCATCAATGTAAATTTAATTTCAACGCAACTGCAAACCAGCCGCCTTCACGGGTGATATGCAAAACATGTTGGTCGCCATATAACAATTTCAACCTCCGCGTAACATTACCAAGCCCGATGCCGGATGTCTTATCCCTGATCTCCTGTGAAGCAGGGTTGAACCGGTTGCGCACCACGAAATGCAATGCTCCTTCGCTGACTCGCAGGGAGATCTCGATCTGGGGATCCTCTATCATTCCTACCCCATGCTTGAAAGCGTTCTCTACGAAGGGGATCAGCAGCATGGGCTCTATTTCATAATAGCCGGCCGGCACTTCGGTCGACACTTTCACAGGCACTTTTGCCCCGAAACGCTGTCGTTGCAGATCAATATAGCTTTGCAGGTAATCCGCTTCCTTGGCGAGCGGAACCTTTTCCTCGTCGGTATCGTATAGCATATACTGCATGAGAGAGGACAGCTTGAGGATGGTAGGTCCCAGCTCTTCCGACTTCTTTTGCTCGAGGGCCACCAGGTTGTTGAGGATATTAAAGATGAAATGCGGGTTGATCTGGCTGCGAAGGAAGGACAGCTCGGTCTTAAGGTTCTCTTCCTGCTTTTCCTGCTCCAGCCGGTCCGCCTGCATCTTATCCCTCACTATCCTGAACGTTGTGCCGATGGCGCTGGTCAGGATAAACGCGGGCAGCAGGAACCCGGTCGCTCCCCTGGCATTGAAATGGGGCAGGCCAAACACATATTTGAACACACAGGCGTGGATCAGCAGCATCACGCCGAATACCAGGGCGAGCGCAGAGGCAAAAGTAAGGTAACGCCGTTTATAGAACAGCCCGGGCGTGAGCACATAAACATTCAGATAAAATGGGCCGATCCAAAGAATGTTGGTGATAAGGTTCAGGTAGAAAAAAGACTGCTCATGAACTTCATTATCATGGTGGTGAGCCATGCCGCGATGACTGTCCAGCAGGTAGGGCAGCGATAAAGCGATCGCCCAGACAACAGCGTGCGTCAACACTTTCATCGCGCGGCCTTTATACCAAACCTTGTTCATACACCTAAATATAAGTTATTATTGTTCCTCACTCTGCACATGGGTATTTTTCCGCTTGAACAGGCTGACGTCCAGCTTTCCGAAATTATAGGTCAGGTTCAGCCTGAGCATCTGCGGGTCCCTGATCCGGCTATAGTCCTGTGTGAAATAAGTGCTGTACGTATACTGGTCCTGCACCCTGCTGCGGAAGATATCGTTAGCACTGAGCGCCAGGGCCATCTTTCCCGACAGGAACGTCTTCTTTACAGCCAGGTCCACTTCATAGAATGACGCTATATATCCCTGCGAAGCGCTCTGCGACATCATGTTGGGAGGCCCGGGCTGGTTGGCGTTCGTATTCACGGGCAGATTGCTCTTCGACTGGTACATGCCGGACACCTGCACAGTAAAGCCCGAGGGCAGCCTGAAATTCGTATTCAGCTTTCCAAACCAGCTCCACAACGCTTGCTGCGGCAAAGCGCTTGCAGCATCTACATTGATCTTCGAGTGATAGATATTTACATTGGTGGTCAGGTCCCACCATTTGGTAAGCGGCAGCTGCCCGGTGAGCTCGGCGCCCACTGAATTGCTGGATTCGGCGTTGATATAGCTATTGATCAAAGTAGTAGTGCCTGTGGCGGCATTCGTATCTTGCTCGATATACCCCGTTATAAGATGGTTGGTGTATTTGTAATATACGGAGCCCATCAGGGTTACATTGCCCGCAAATGTCCTGAGATACGAGAGTTCGGCGGATTGGGTAAATTCTGGCACCAGGTTGGGGTTCCCACGGGTGATGTTCAGCTTGTTGGATGAGTCCGTATACGGCACCAGCTGGTTAAAGTTCGGACGATTCACCCGCCGGGTAAGACTTAACTGCACCTCCTGCCCTTCTCCGATCTT
>Ga0163162_10000215_pt1 | contig 53377 bp, 74 predicted proteins | sample S55metaG_FD_115310 | JGI IMG/M metagenome (GOLD analysis project Ga0163162, IMG submission 115310) | Switchgrass rhizosphere microbial communities from Kellogg Biological Station, Michigan, USA - S5-5 metaG | ecosystem: Host-associated > Plants > Roots > Rhizosphere > Soil | place: USA... | reverse complement strand
TCTTTTGGGTCCATACACACAACCAGCGTCCGGCCATTTCTTCCCTGAAGGCTGCAGTTCGCAGTCTTCCCCAGCAAGCGCGCCAAGAAAGCATCCGAAGGCGTTGCCTTTGTCGCTGAGGACGCCGGGGACGTTTTCCCAGACGACAACGCAGGCGGGCTTTCGCTGGCCGGCGCGAACATAGTCAACTGCATCTGCAAGCTCCACGTATTTTATGGTGAGGGCGCCGCGCGGGTCGGTGAGGCCTTCGCGCATCCCTGCCACGCTGAAGGCTTGGCACGGTGTTCCGCCGACGAGGACGTCTGGCGCCGCGATCTTGCCGGCCAGCACCTGGGCGCCGAGCTTGGTCATGTCGCCGAGGTTCGGTGTGTTCGGGTAGTGGTGAGCCAGCACGGCACTCGGGAACGCTTCGATCTCGGCGAACCAGGTGGCGCGCATGCCGAGCGGTTTCCATGCAAGCGTTGCCGCCTCGATGCCGGAGCAGACCGAGCCGTATTCAATGTCCATAAGGCTTCCTCGCCGGCTGGCGTGATTCGTAGAAGTGGGGTATTTGTGTTTGGCCCGGCATTGGGCGCGATCAGGCTGCGTCGAATAAACTCAACTGTGTTTCGGCGAAAGATGGTGCGGTTTCTTCAGGTGCTTCCGCAGCTGGCTTTCCGAACTCGCAGATCACAATTTCGCAAGTGGGGCTGACACCTTTCCACTCACTCAGGTAGGTCGCGGTGTCGATCCCGCAGTTCATACCGAGCTCAATGCCGGTCTGTTCGATGAACTTCTGACACTCTTTGTCGATTTCGACGCTGTAGGTTTGGCGCCCTGAGTATCGAAACGGCGCGGACGGCTGTGGAATGATGAACGTACCCCATTCAGCAAGGCGGCTAGCCAGTTCGATCACCTTGTATTCGAACTTTGCGCCAGTGTAATTTCCCTCAAAAGCCGATCCTGTCTTGATAGAGCCGAACGGCGGGTTCGAAATTGCCCAAGAGAACCGCCCGATATCTCCAATGCTGAACACGTCAGCCACGATCCACTCGGCATCAGGCATAACGCGCTTGCCGACCTCGGCATACTCAGGGTTCTGCTCAACGCAAACAATTCGCTTCGCGCTGTCCATGCAGGCGAACGACAAGCGACCGATGCCGGCGCAGAGATCGATAATCGAATCGCACTCAGCAACCTCAATTGAAAGATCGCGAGCCAAACCCTCTGGAGTAAAGAAGGCTCCAGCCAGGCCGTTCATGTTCGTGGCGCCTTCGTGGAAGTTTTCGAGGATGAACAGGCGATCATCCAGGCTGAGGCGCTTATCACTCTTCACCAGATCGAGAGCCCGGTTGTGTCGCTTGGCGGCTTCCTTTGGAATCTTCGCCATGGATTATCTCCAGTCAGGCGCCGCCCTCCGTGACCGGTGGTGGCGTAAGTTGTGTTTGTGGTCTATTGCTTTTCAGCTGGCATGCCGTCGGCACAGGGAGAGCAAAATGGAGCGTTTTACGAAAAGCCTTCGATCGTCTGTAACCCATCAAGACTGGTATGTAGCGCTGGCGACAGCTCTAACCTTGCCTGATGTGTGTGGTCGCTTGATCAATCCAAAAATCAACAGCGGACCGAGGTATGCAGCATGGTTTGATGGATGGGTAGCCCCCGGTTACGTTCACGAGCTTCCTCAAATCGGTTTTCACTGCTTTCTTACCGGCGACGATTGTTATGCTCTGCGCTGCAGTTATTTGCACGAAGGCGGCGCGGATATATCCCAGCAGAAGGCCCGCAAAGCCTTAGATGACTTTCATTTCATCGTGCCGCCCGGTAACGGAAACACTGTTCACCGCAACAGGATCAACAATACGCTCCAGCTGCAGGTCGATAAGTTTTGCATCGAGATAGCAGATGCGGTGGATAAGTGGGCAGCTTCAGTGACTGGCGATAAAGACATCCAAGAAAGGATGAAATCGCTACTGATGATTCATAACTAGGTACCTGGAATCCAGTACAACTAATCATGCCTCTACACCGGTCGCGGCGAACTCTTCTAGCTGCCGCGACCACTTTTCCTTAATAACCAATTCCGGTCGCGACATAATCACGAAGCGTTCCGACTCACTAGCCGGCGCTGCGGCCAGATTGATGATGAACGTCGAAACCGTCTCCTGCCATTCCTCGAAGTCGTGGCGCTCGCCAAGAACATTAAGGGCATCATCCAAAGCCTTCGACACAATCAGCGATCGCTTCTCGGCGCCGGTCCGATCGAGCAGCACCTTCTCCTTGGCTCGCTTGTCCTTCTGCAATTGCGCATTGCTCTTGGCCATGGCCTACCTCTTCAATTCCGCTGGCCGGCAAGTCCAGCCAGGTCTGTTTGCGTTGTTGGGTGCGAAAACGTCTCACGCTGCGACCTTCACCTGATGCCAGGCGCCGGCGGCGTAGAACAGCTTCGCGGCTTGGGCTTCGTCCATCGATATCTCGTCGGGAATGGCGATCCAGCCTGACGCCACCAAATGGTTCGGGTTCGCGCTGTTGCGCAGCTCCAGGTAGTAATGCTCGATGGCATCGGTCAGGCGCTCAACCTTGTAGATACCCTCGGGCGATATCTCCACCGACTTGATGTACTCGGCACCGCGCTCGTCTCGACACATGGCGGCGATGTAGATCGTCCAGCGGTAGGAGAAGTCGAATATCGCGTTGGCGATAGCCAGACTGCGGATCTGCCGGCAGCTCTTCCAGTTCGCCATGATCTGGCTGCTGCTCGGGTCGATGTTCACCACCGCGACGTGGTTGGTGCGCAGGAGCGCCCGGCAACTGCGTTCGGCCCGGGCGAAACCGTTGTTGGGTTTGCGTTTCGACTTCATAGCGAGTCCGCCATTTTGCGCAGAGTCTTGCGGTCGGCGGCCGATATCGGCTTCGGCCTCCGCTTGAGTACCGTTTCAGGGTCTATTTTGTTCGAGCGAGGCGGTGGCAGCGGGTTGCGCGGCGGGCTCTTCAGTTGATCGATCTGCCCGCCGGCGGCAAGGTATTGCGCGATTCGCTCAGAGATCGACTCGGCATCCGGCCGGTGTTGCTCGACGAGGTTGAGGTGGTTGCTGATCATGATTCACCATCAGCGCGAAAGCGCTTTACGAACGAAGGGATCAAGGTCGGGCTGGTTCAAAAGCCAGCGCCGGTAGTCGATTGGCAAGTCCGCGAAGGCGGTGCCCTTGTGCTTGCCGAATCCGATGATCGTGGGGATCCGTGCATCCTCGGATATTTGCCACAACTCTTCCCAGTCGTTGACCGGCCGGCCAAGGTCAGCAGCGAGCTGATCGAGGATCTTCACCAGTAACAGTCGGCAATTCTTCACGTCATCGAGCGCTGCGTGGGCATTGCGGAGTAGGCCGGCCGCCTCGGCGCGGTAGTGCAGGTAGATCATTGCCGACTGCGTGTGACTGCCTGCGTGCGGCCAGAGCTTCGAACTCAAAGCCTGGGTGCAGATGCGCTTCACATCTGGCTCGCCGATCACGCGCCAGTCGTAATCAACGTTGTGCCCGATCAGGTAGACGACGTCTCCCGGCAAAGCAAAATCGGTGTGTGGTGGGCAATCAGCCAATTCGTCGTCGAGGATGTGGCTGGTGGCGAGCGCGCTCAACTCAATCGGCTTGCCCGGCTTGTAGCGGTGCAGGAACGAGTCGGTTACAGCGAGACTGCTCAAGTTGTTGAGTTTCAGCCACGCAGCCTCTACCAGGTGCGGTTCGTTCAAGCCGGTTGTTTCGCTGTCGAAGATGTATGCGGTCATGCTGATTGCCTTTGTGGGGAGAGTTCGTTTTTGCGCTTGTCTTTGGCCGTCACGACCCGCTGAACGAGGTCGTCGAAGCCGACGGCAATCGCCTTGGCTGCGTTGAATGCCGATTGCAAAGAGGCCATGTCCTTGGCTGAGGCGATATCAGCCAGGGCATCCACAAGCAGCTCCTTGGCGCGCTCTTCAGGGCTGACACCAGAGTTCAGCCAGGCCAGCAACCGCCGGCCGGTCTCAGCAGTGATCAGCTCAGGTTCTTCGAAAAGCTTCGTCCGATCCTTGCTTGCCATGGCGGTATGACCGTCGTGTGTCAGGTCCAGAACCACGGTGAACTCGTAATCGGTGCCGTCGCGCTGCTCGGACTTCATGCCCAGCTTGAGGATCTTTTTCCCTTCACCCTGGACCGTTTCCGTCTTGCTCCGCATGGTGCAGATGATGTGCAGCGAACTGGTCAGGATCTTGTCGGTCAGCCGCCGGTGGCGCGGCGTCGTCTCGTTCCACGCCGCCCAGGTGTTGCCTTTGAATTTCTGGTGGGCAAGCTTCTCGTTCGCCTCCAGGCATCCGCCGGAGCCGGTCCACTCATGGGAGTAGCTGTCGATGATCAGGACGTTGTAACCGGCTTGCTCTGCGGCGATGATGGCTTCGACGTAGCGCTCGGGCGAGTAGGGAGCATGCAGTTCGACCGTGTCGAAGTCCGCGATGTCCGCGTACAGCGAGGCGCTTCCATGCTCGGTGTCGATCACCGCGATTCGCCCGCCAATTCCCTGTGCGAGCAGAAGAGCGGAGTAGGTTTTGCCTGATCCAGATGGCCCGGCAAGTGCCAGCCGTAGCTTGGCCTGCTTGCGTTCGGCTTTCTTGAACATCGCGAGTTACCTCAGTTCGGTTGGTTGTCCCACTGCTGTTCAATGCGGCGGGCTTCGTCTTCGTACTCTTTGCGCTGCTCGCCGCTGAACTGCTCGGGCGAGAATGCGCCGACCGTCATCCAGTCGAACTGGGCGGCCAAGCGGGGTGATGTATTCATGTGGGCCTACTGCGTGATGCGTTCGGCGAGGGCGCTGAGCAGCATCAAGAGGGTGTAAACGCCGATGGCGGAGAACGAGCCGCGCCGAATCAGCAGCCGGCGCGCTCTCTGAAGACTGGTCATCTGAACACGTGGTAGGTGGTGGAGCGCGGCATTTGGCAAGCGCCCGAACCATCCTGAACAATGCCATAAGCGCCTGCCCCGGCAATCAGGATCACAACGAGAACCCAGTAGACGAGGTTCATTGGCGAGCCCTCACAGCGATGCGTCCGCCTTTCATGGTCACCGACAGACGCTGCGGGAGGCTGCCGACCAGGTCCTCGCGTCTGCGGCCGATCACCTCGTTGAAGGGCAGGCCGAAGCCGAGGATCGCAATACGGCGCTCGATATCGTCGAGCTGCTCATCGACGAGCGTTTTTACCGGTGGCGTTGTCATGCTGCAGCTCCTTGCGTTATCGAAGCGTTGTAGGAGGCGTAGATCTGGTCGATGCGCGCCCGGAAATGCCGGTGCTCATCGTTATCGATGGCGCGAAGCAGGAAGGCGAGGGTGATTGCAGATGTTGCGGCGGCGCTGGCGTTGGGCTGTCCGAGGTCTTTGATCATGTTGTTGATCTCGCCCTCGATCCAAGTGATCGCCGTCTGGTGATCTCGCTGCTGAACGTTCATTTCAACCCCCAGAACTCGCCGTAAGCGACCACTGCTGCCGCGACTCGCTTAGCCCGAGCCTTGCGGTCGACCAGTTCCTGAGCTGCCATCAGCGCTTGACGCTTTGTGCGTTGCTGCTCAGCAGCTTCGTAGTCATGGAAGTCTTCAACCTTCGGCGCTTTAAGGCGCCCCCAATCGTCATAGCGCCTGTCCCACTCTCGGGCCTGCGCACTGTCTGCATAGCTGGTGGACATGGTGTCGGCTCCAGAGTGTGGTTAGGCGGAATCAGCGGCGATAGGCGCTTTCAAGTTGCTGCTTGAGCGATTCGATTTCGTTCTCAAGCTGCTTGACGCGAGCGCCGACGATCGCGGGGCCCATCAGGTCGCACAGGGGCTTAACCAGTCCGTCGTAGCTGTTCAAGCTGATGTAGTGCTCGCACTGGTAGCTATCTCCGACCTTGACCATCGAGTCGCCGAGCTTCTCGAACTTGCCAGCGATCAGGTTCTTGATTACGCCGGTGACCCGATTACCAATGTTCGAATCGGTGTCGGTAACCACATGGGGCAGATACTCGCAGTAGAGGTCGCCCATGATTCCGTCGATCACGTCTTTGGCCTGAGCCTTCAGGTGATTCATGGCTTTCAGTAACAACTCTTCGCGCACTTCTTCGTTCGATTTGACTTCCATGACTGTCTCCAGTGTTTGGTTGATCCAACAAAACTCGGATGCACTCATCCGCTCCGCTGGTTGCCGTTGGGCGCGGAGGGGAGTGCATTCGGATGGTGTCGGCAGCGGGGTGGGGTTAAAGAAATGATTGGACTAAGCCGATAGGCTTGCGTCGGCATTGATGCCAAACATGAAAGCTGGAGTATGAAATGCCGTTGGAAAGATCGCGTATAGGCGTGTTCGCCGCGCTTATTGGCTGCACTTTTGCGTCGACCGCACAGGCTGCCAGCGAACATGAGATGGTCGTCGTTGGTTCAGCTCTCTACCAAGTCTGCGGGCAGAAGCATCCAGAAAAGGAGCTTTCTTTAGAGCAATACATATCGCTACATCCACACATGTCGACTCAATTAGCAAACGACATTAGGGAGTTCTCCTCGCAGCCAAAACACAAAGCAGAACTTGACGATACTGTTCTGCGCATGCGGACCGAGGCCACCCAAGATTTACTTGAAGTCGTATGTGATAGCTATTACCGAGATGCAAAGGAACGGGAGTAGTCCTCAGCTTCTTTCGCATCGGGGTGTGATCTGGCCGGGACTCAACCGGCATTCGGCGGAAGGGGTAGCCCAATGGCGACCGGTTGGCTCATCCGCTGCCCGAGACTTAACCTCAAATCACACCCCGATGCGCTCTCATAGAGAGGATCGGGCAGTTAACGACAGGCTGTCGTGGCGCTGGTTGTTCAGGCGGCTGTTTGTACGGATGCCGCTTGGATGCGCTGTAGATTGCGCAGGTAGTACAGGGATGCTTCGATTTCGCTTTCCGAAAGATCCCGGCCGAGCTCGCTTCGGCGGATGCCGATGGAGAAGATCACGCTGCCATGGGATGGCCCCATGCCGTAGCTGCATTCAACGAACTGCCCGTGCCACTGAGCGTATTGCTTGGTGCCGACGTATGCCTTTTTCAGGTTTGTTGCGCCGTTCGCCAGATCATCGACAGCCTTTTGAAGTGCGAAAGCCCTGTCGTCGCCGGCCTTGTCGTAGGAGCCACGAACCTCAAGCACCGACTCGGCAAGCTTCAACGCATCAAGGTCAATGCCGTCGGCGGACGCGGAGATCAGCCGGTTCGTTTCCGCTAGGTCTTTGTTCAGGCCGGATAGTTGCTTCTTGTGTCGATCGTTTTCTTCGCCGATCAGCGTGTTCAGGCTGATTCGCTGTCTTTCCAATTCTGCAAGCTTCATGTCGCACACCCCTGTTCGGTTGATTTCCCGCCTGGCCCTGTCGCCAAGGCCAACCAGTGAAATCTGTTTTTCTCCGCACCCGCTTACCAGGTCATTCACTCAGTTCGGTCAACACCTCGTCCGCCGTCGCAGTGGGCTGCGCGTTGGCAGGCTTTCGGGCCTGTCGGATCGCCGGTCGCCGGTAGAGGCAAGTGCGGTTTTGTTCATCGGTTTACTGACCTCCCACCGATGGAGCCGGGAGTGACCTAACCGGACTGGCCGGGTAGTCGTTCATGGCGCTGGTTGTTAAAGAGCGTTTCGATCTGCCGTGGCGTTTCGATGGATACGAATATAGGAGTTCCCGTATTTGGTTGTCAATGGGAGTTCCCATATTTTTTAAGGTGGGCAAAAAAAGCCCGCGCTTGGCGGGCTTCTAGGGGGGGGGCGACTAGGTTTGGCGGGTTCTACAGCTCGGAGCCGCAGTATCGGCATTTCACAGCCGCAGCCTTGATGGTTTCTGCGCAATATGGGCAAACCTTTATATCTACCTCCCCACCTTGGCCGTTATCGTAGGCATGATGCAGATCGGTGGAGGAAGGGCTTTCAGTGGAGCTTTGCGTGGCGTCCGGTTTGTTTAGCGCCCAGATGAAGGCAACCATCCACCCAATGAATGTCCATCCTGAGAGCAGATTGATTGCAAATATGGGCGTGACTTTGGGGTGTTCATTTACGGCGCATATGGACGGATAAAAATACACAGAAATTGCACAGGGAAATAAAACTATAGAGGCTATTTTCCCTATGGTATTCGAGTCACTTCCGTTACTTCCTACGATATAGCACAGGCCGGTAAAAATTAGTAACAGCAGCAACCCGAATATTTTCATGCGTCCTTTCCGATATATTAAGCTCTACGCCGCCCAGCCTACGATCTCTTTCCCCAGACCTTCTATTGAGTCTTCAACTCCAACGTAAACACCAGCATCACGCAACTTCCAAACGCTCTCATCGATCAAGTCATCAAATCTATCAAGTGTTGATCTTGGAAGAGCCGAGTTATCGCCAGGGCGCAGAATGAAAAGACCGCAATCCTCTCCCTCCAAATGCCTCACCGCAGTATGAATGTTCATCGCTGCTTGTAGTATTCGTAATTCAGCCGTTGGTGCTGTCTTGCAATTCGCAGAAACTATTGTGCCGGCGGCCCTACCTGGTGCCCGCAGCGGCAGCTCTACGGTATGCCTTTGCTGGACCCCATTGTCACTGGTCTGAATCACAAACTGAGAGTTGGATGGTATTATTTCCTTCGCTAACAATGGATGCTGGAGTCTTAGCCAATTGAAAACCTCAGATCGCACAGATTCTGTACTAGAACTAGCAAATCGAGGCCTTCTTGTTTTGGAGTCTTCGCCGAATGGTTTTAGGGAAATTGTCTCATCATAAAACTGATTTAATATAGATCCTATAGTCTTTCCAGAAGCGTATGATGGTTCTCCCAGTATTATCTGTGGGCTTATTGTCTTATCTTTTATTTCGTCGAATGCGGCTCTATCGTATTGGGATGCTGCAAGATCAACGATGAATGCCATTTCCTGTAAATCAATCCTGTCATCGAACAGGCATTGGAGACGGCTCAAGTCATCGGTAAATTGGCTGTGTAGGGTGCCATTATTATCGATAAAGCCAACGCCGATATTGAACAGTTCTCCGGAAAATATATCTGGCTTTAATCGAATGTTAAGCCATTTTCCGCGCACGGGGTTCCGTATAGCTGTGCTGGTCTTGCCAGTTCCAGTTGACAGATTCAGGATTAATCTCGAGTTGCTGCTCATATGAACAACCCCATGCGTTTGGTTGCGGTCCCGGTATCTGCTCGGCGCCGGATGAATCGTTCTACGGCTGCGCAGTCCCGATGATCAATGGCATACGGCAGCCATTCCTGCAACGCCCCTATCGCTGGTTCTATATTAGCGGCCAGCTTCTCGTGCGCGCTGATAGTAGCGTGCCTGAAAGGTAGGAACATGGCGTCCGTGCCTATGAAATCGTGCAGCTTGTTCACAAAATTCTTCTCCGGATCGAGCTCTTCCGCCAGCCAATCATCGCTGGAAAGGCAGAGCCCGTGGTCGATCATAAGGTACTTGGACGCCTTAATCCGTAGGAGATTTCCTAAATTTCTGTCGACGTTGGCGATGATGGTATCGAAAGCGATGATCATGTTGACTTGGTCGCTCTTCGCCAGCTCCGCGCGAGCCTGGGCAAGTCTTTCAATAGCCCTCGGTGTCAGTTCCACTCCTTCAAGGCTGTAGTGAGCCTTGAGGGATGGGGCTGCCGCGTCCTGCACCCACCAGCCTACCAGGTCGCTATCCTCATCTGACCACGAAGGGCGATTTGTTAACTGCGCCGCGTTCAAAGTGATGAGGCCGGCGTTTTTGGGAACCTGAACGCCGAATATTGACCCAAGGATATGTCCGATCATCTCATTGACTATGCCGCGATGCTCGCGATCGCCCGCCATGTCCGGATACATTTTGACGTAGCAACGAACTGGAGCCTGGTCACGGACCGTCTCCAGCAAAGCAATGTGGGTGTGAGCGAGGATACCGTCGGTAACTACTGCCCCAGGAGCGGAGCCGTGGTAGTCATCTTCGGTCAGAATCTTGAGGGGCATTCTTGATCTTCCTTGCGATCCGGGCGTTCGCCCCTTCCTTAGTAGTCACAGGTTTGCCGGCGATACGCTCGGCGATCTTTTCAAGCAGTACAACATCCGCTTCGGTCAGGCGCCCAGACCCAGCGGCTTCAACAATTCTCTTCAGGGCAGCTTGTGATCGAGGACTCGCCAACATTGCGAGATCGGCAGCATGCCTTTCTACCTGCGCATCGCCATGGTCAACCAGCGTTAAGTCGGATAGACCCAGTAGGTTACGGTCGAGCCTGTCTCTGGTGGACATGAACTCATCCACCGCAACTGATTCGTCGAGCATCTTTCCCTTGCCGGTTACGAGCCACATGGTCGAAACGTTACAGATAGCTGCTATCTGCGCGGCAAAGGACGTTCCCTTTGATTTTCCACGTTCTAGGTCTGATATCGATGTTTGGGTGATGCCAGCAAGGATCGCGAGTTCGCCCTGATTGAGCTTCGCGTGTTTTCTGGCTGCCTTCAGACGGTCTTTGAATTCCATCCTCCAAGTATTACGGGAGCGCCCATATGGTTGCAAATCGGTATTCCCGTAATCTACTATATGGGAATTCCCGTATGGAGGGGCATCATGAACGCAATTTACAAGGGCCTCGTTGACTACTTCGGCACCCAGGAGGCCACCGCCGAAAAGCTCAAGGTTGATCAAAGCACCGTTTCCGGTTGGGTTCGGGGGAAGCACGGCATGTCTCCGGTTATTGCCAAACGAGCGGAGGCGCTGACCGAAGGTGCTTTCAAAAAAGAAAAGCTGTGTCCGTCGTTTCCTTGGGCCGAGATGGCCGCCTAAGCGACATCCCTGTCCGCCAATCCGTTGAAGCCAGATTAGAAGAGAGCAGTCCCCATGGAAACGTCCAGTCCAAGACATAGCGCCCAAACCCGCGACCAAGTGCTGGTCGCCCACGCTCAAAACCAGATCGCACGCACCAGCTTGAGTCAGGACGATTTCGCCCAAGCCTTGAGCCGGGAGATCTGCCTGCGAGTTCCAGCAGTGAAAGGCGTGCAGGCAAAGGTTCCGGACTTTGATGAGTTGGCGCGCCTGAACGACGTTGGTGAATTCGTGAAGGCTACAGGCCGCTGGCTGAAGCGTGTGCAGCGCTGGCTGTCCGGTGATCAGGAAATGCCGTCTTGGCTTGAGGAGTCCTGGGTAAACGCTGTGGAGCCAGAGTACCGCGACAACTGCATTAACGAACTGGCCGGTCGCCACGGCCTCACTGGCGCCCGCCAGATGCAGAGCAACCAATGCGCCAACAAAAGCTTCGGTGCGCTGATCCGCGCGCTGGGCGATGTGATCGATACCGGCAGCGAAGTCTTTGACGACCAAGTGATGTGCGAAGAGGACTTGCCGCATCTGCCAGCGTTCGCTGAGCAATGCCGTCAGGTCGAGGCTCGGGCGGGAGAGTTAGGACGGAAGGCCGAAACCCTGCTTGCGAAACACAAACCGAATTTGAAGCTTGCCTGAATCGCAGGCACAAAAAAGCCGGGATTGCGCCCCGGCTAATTCATTACCACTTGATGAGGCCGATTATGCATAGCCAACCTACTTCAAGCAATACCCCCAACAGTGTCGCGACACGTTTTTCGAGTTCTGAAAACGTGTCGCGTACCACGATGTCCTCCCGCGAGATCGCTAACGTCACCGGCAAGCGTCACGCCAACGTGAAGCGCGACATCGTTGCGATGCTGAAAGAACTGAAATTAGATGTACTCAGTTTTGAGCACATCTATCTGGACGGTCAAAACCGGGAGCAGGTCGAATACATGCTCGACCGCGAACACACCGACTGCCTGCTCACCGGATACAGCGCCCCGATGCGCATGAAGGTGATTCGTCGTTGGCGGGAGTTGGAGCAGCAGCAGGGCGCCCGCGAGCAGGTTCTGCTCAATGGCACCAAGGTCGTTGGCGAGATCGCCATCATGGAGTGCTTTACGCGCCTGCTGAAGCCGGCTCCATCCTGCCAGATGGCCATGCTCACGAAGATCGCCGAGAACAACGGTCTTGACCCGAAGTTTCTCCCAGGCTACGCCGTCGACGCCGCGCCAGATGCTACCGGCGGATCCTCTATGCCCACCAAGTCAGCCACGGCCTTGCTGAAAGACAACGGCATTCGCGTTTCACCTGCTGCGTTCAACCGCGCACTGGAAACCAAAGGCTTTCTGAAGCAGCTCCAGCGCAAGAACTCCAAACAGGAAATGGTTCCGTTCTGGTCGGTGACCGAGAAGGGCATGACCTACGGGAAGAACCTGACCAACCCCCAATCCCCACGCGAGACACAGCCTCACTGGTACGTGGATCGTTTCCCTGAATTGGCCAAACTGGTCGGGAAAGCCTGATATGCAATTCACCGTCACGATCAATCAGGTGAAGGCGTTGGAGTGGGGGCTGAACTCTCAGCAGGCCCTGCTGTTCGCCTTCGTCTACGGCTGTCCGAGCTGGACCAAGCCAATCAAGACTGACGACGGGATCTTCTTCGCGCTGAGTAAGGCCAAGATCACTGAGGAGCTGCCGCTGCTCACTGACAAGCCAGACACTGCTTACCGCATGCTGAAGGCCCTGGAAGAGGCGGGTTTGATTGAGCTTTCCAGCACTTCGAACATCACATTGTTCCGCCTGACCGAGAAGGCGATCGAGTGGAACCAGAAGCTGGATGGGTCGGAAAAATATCCGACCCCACCAAAGAACGGAGGTCGGAAAAAAATCCGATCTACCTCGGAAAAAAATCCGAGCAAGGTCGGAGAAAAATCCGAGCAAGGGTCGGAAAAATCTCCGACAAATCAGGATACCAATCATCAGGGTACCAATCAGGATACCAGTCAGGACTTGCAAGGCAGCCCGGACAAGCCGGCCCGCAATCTGATTCTGGTTGTTGATCGCACCGATGCGCCACGGGTTGAGATTCCCGCTGACATGCCAGGCCCAAAAGATCAGTCCTGCAAAACCTTCAAGGTCTGGGCGAACTACGCCATGGCCTACCGCAAGCGCTACAGCACCTGGCCCGTGTGGAACGCCAAGGTCGGTGGCCAGCTCGGCCAACTGGTCGATCGCCTCGGCGCCGATGTCGCCCACCACGTCGCCGCGCACTTCCTGAAAACCAGCGATGCCGCCGTCCTGCGCAAGTGCCACAGCCTCAACGAACTGCTGACCAACGCGGAGAGCTACCACACCCAGTGGGTGACCGGTCAGCGCATCAACGGGACAACGGCTCGCCAGATGGAGCGCACTGAAGCGAACGTCTCCGCCGCCGAGCAGGCCGCGCAAATGGTCTTGGCCAAGCGCCAAGCAGGGGAGCGCAATGAGTACCTTTGAAATGCACGACCAGCAGGTTGCCGGGCTCGCTGCAGCGATCTGCGCCACCGCCGAGGCCATGGGTCAGGAAATGAACCCAGGCACCGCGGCGATCATGGCCGAAGATCTCTGTGCTTACCCGGTGCAGGTGGTAAAGGCCGCGCTGAAGGCTTGCCGCTTCGAAGTGAAGGGCAAGTTGGCCATGGCTGACATCCTCCAGCGAGTTCAGGTTGCAGATGGTCGCCCGGGCAAGGACGAAGCTTGGGCAATCGCCATGACGACGAACGACGAGTTCGAAACCGTGGTTCTGACCGACGAAATCCAGCTCGCCTTGGCTGCGGCGAAGCCTGTCCTCGACGCCGGCGACAAGGTCGGTGCACGCATGGCGTTCAATAGTGCTTACGAGCGCTTGGTGGGGCAGGCTCGGGAGGACAACAAAAACGTCAATTGGCATGTGTCGGTTGGATTCGACGCCAACCGCCGCACCCAGGCGATCACCAAGGCCGTGCAGATGCAACGGATCCCACATGAGCGGGGGCAGTTGTACCTGGCCGACTTGAGTGTCGCGCCGGTTACCGAAGACGGACGGGCTGTCGTCGCGCTTCTTACCGGTGAGGTTGCGCGGCCTTCGCCAAAGCTGCGCGAGAGGCTCGCTGCGGTGAAAGACTCGATGCTTGCCATGCGCCAAGCATCGGCCGAGGAAAAAACAGAACTGCGAATTCTGGCAGCCAATGAGCTGGCTGATCGCCGGCAGCTGCTGATCCAGCAGGCCGAACAATTGGAAGCAAGGAGCGCTGCTCAATGACCGTCGACAAACAAAAACTCCAGAAGCTGCTGTGGGCTGAAGCTGCGTCCTACCGTGCCGACTGCGCAGACTGGAAGCGCAACACCGAGGCGCTGCAAGAATTCCTCGGGGAGAAGACCGTGGAGGAGGTGGCACTGGAGCTATTGGCCGAAAATGTGGCGCTGCGCTCGGATATTGAAACTTGGCGGCTGAGCATCACGGCCGAACGGAACTGCCACAGGACCGAGAAGGAAGGCTTGCAGCAAGAACTGGATCAACTGCAGGGGCCCGCATTCGCGGAAGAGCTCACTGCGCTGCGCAAGGCCGCCGATCGGTATCAGTGGTTGAGAGCTGAGACCGGTTCCGGCCCAAACATCCAAGTCAGCGAGTGGATCGGCCCACATGAATACCGCCTATTTGGCGATGAACTTGATCGCGCCATCGACGCTGCCTTGGGCAAGGCGGTGCAGCCATGAATCCGCTGATCGTTCGGCAGATGCAACCTTGCCCGGTGAGTTGCGTTTCAACGTGCCTCGCGATGCTTGCCGGTCGACCTGCTGCCGAGGTCATCGATGAGTTGCACAGTTCTTACCGCGAGGGCGAGTTGACCATGCGCGAAATGCTCGAATACCTCGGGATCAAATACACGGCGTTTTTCAGTGTTGACAACCCGCCGCTGGCGGACGAGGGCGTTTATCTCTGCACGGCGCCGTCGCTCAATATCGAGGCTGGCAATCACCAGATCCTGATTGAGGTGACCGATGAGGGTTACTTCGTGATTGACCCGGTCCAGGGCCGCGAGGATCGCAAGTATTACGTGCCGCGCGGCCAAGGTAACGGTGATCCGCTCGCAATCGATCTCGGAGGATTCGTCGTCGATGCGTTCGTCTCACGTTCCCACTTGGTGGAGAAATACACGAACGCTATGGCGACGGAGGTTGCGGCATGAACGAATTCGCAATCCGCAGCCAGCGCGATATCAGCCGCCTCATGGGTGTGCTGCACGCCACCGACTTCACCAAGCCCAAGATCGTGGTCATCAAGGACGAGAAACGCCCTGACGTCTGCAACCGGAAGATGTGGGCAATGCTCAAGGACGTATCCGAGCAAGTCATCTGGCACGGCAAGAAGCTGACCAGTGAAGACTGGAAGTGCCTTTTCAGTGCCTCGCTGGAGAAGCAGCGCGCGGAGCCAGGCCTCGACGGTGGCTTCGTCGTGATGGCCGTATCGACCCGCAAGCAGTCGCAGAAGTGGTTCAGCGATCTGTTCGAGCTGATGCATGCCTTCGGCGCCGAGCATGACGTGCGCTGGACTGAGCAGGACAAGTGGGGCGGGCGCTACTGATGCGAACCGCCATCAAGGAAAAGAAGGCCCCGAAGCCGAAGAGGTGCAAGAACCCTGCGTGCGGTATCAGCTTCCCGCCGCAGCGCTTGGGTCAGGCGGTGTGCAGTCCGAAGTGTGCGCTGGCCATGGCGCCGGCGAACATCGAGCGAGCCAGTAAGGCAATCGCGCAGCTCGGTCGCCGCGAGATCAAGGTCCGCAAAGAGGCCCTGAAAAGTCGCGGCGATCACCTCAAGGATGCCGAGAAGGCGGTACGCGACTACCGGAGAACCTATGAGCTGAGCATCGGCAGCGGTTGCATCAGCTGCGGGGAATCGCAGGAAGCGATTCTGGCCGCCCAAGGCTGGAAGGTCGGAGGAGCGTTTGACGCAGGTCATTTCATGGGTAAAGGCGCCCGGCCTGAGCTGCGCTTGGAGCCATCCAACATATGGCTTCAGTGCAAGGCCTGTAATTCAGGCTCCTACATGCATGCCCGCAAGGGATACACCGTCTCCCAAGGCTTCCGAACTGGTCTTATCGCCCGCATCGGCTTGGATGCCGTCGAAGCGCTTGAGGCTGACCACGAACCGCGAAAACACACCGTAGACGAACTCAAGGCAATCACCGCTGAATATCGGGCCAAGACCCGAGAACTGAAGAAGGGGCAGGCAGCATGAGATTGATCAACGCACGTCAAGCGTGGACAGACGCACAGCATGAGTCGAACGCCTCAATCAGTGCGGCAGCGGCTGACCGGGCAAAATCCGCAACTGTCGTTCGGAAGGAAAAGGCCGCGCTGCGAGAGATAATCTTCGCCGCCCAGGGCGAGGACAAGGAAGAGCGCATCATGGCTGTGCGCCAGAAGATCCACATCGCCGAGACGCGCCGCACGCCGATTGGTCGGTCGACACATCGAGCTGCTCACCTGGTGACCATGGGGAAGGTCCAGAAGGCGATCGAGTCTTTGCCTTTCCAGGTGCAGCAGTTGGGGCACTACCTCTACCACCCTTGCATGACGGTCGTTCACATGCTCAACGCCGAGAAGCTGATCTGGTCGGATACCGACTTTGGTGCGCTCACCGATTCCAAGGCGGCGAAGGTGCATTGCCTGATCACCTGCGCCCTGCAGTCCTACAAGGCCGAGGCAAACGGCGGTGATGCGTGGGGGCCGGCTCGAGTGTCTGACGCCATGTTGAAGCTGTACGGGATCGCTATCCAGCCCAAGCACTGGGATCGCGATTGGCTCGATATCTGGAATTTCCTGCGAAAAGCCATCGAGGAAGTGGATATCCAAGCTCAAGAGCCAGTTTGGCAGGTTATTCACGCAGAAAATTCAGAGGATGCGGCATAAAGGTGTTGCTATGGTGGGGAATTTGATGTACTTTTCCCACACTGCGCAACTTACCTCCAGCGCACGACCACTTAGAAGCCCGGCCCAGCGCCGGGTTTTTGTTTTCGCGATCAAACGAATATGGCAATGTGATGCCTCCGCCATTGGAGGGTTTCGTATGTCCCGTTTTTTGCAGCTTCGAGAAGAGCGAGTAAAGCAGCGTCAGGCAATGTCCGATTATTACCACGACTTGCAGGGCGTCGCAGGAGCGATACGGCAGGGTTTTGAAGATTATCTTGAGCTGCCGGAATCCACCTATTTGGATGACAAGCGCGAGGAGGCCCAATACGTTCAACTGGGAAAGGTTGAAGGCGGAAAATTCAAGCGTTGCATGCTGCATGAGCTACCTGGTGCTGATTCTTTGCTGAGCTTTTCCCTCGCGTTAACGCTTGACCAGGAGCGTAATGCATTCCCAAAACAGACGCTTTATACATCGCTCAAGTTGAAAAAAGAGAGCGGAGGTTACCTCGTTACTTCAGATGAGCATGCTATTTCGGTCCGCGCGTCAGCCGAGAGTGCCTCCCCAGACTTCTCTGCCCTCTTCGAAGATGTTTATCAAATAATCCGGAAGCATTTCAGTTACCGACCCTGATATGCGGAAAGGACCCGGCCACCGCGCCGGGTTTTTTATTGCCTCGAATTTACCTGTAGTCAGGGCAGCCCTCGGGAATGCCTGGACGTCGATAGCCGGATAGTGCGACGTACGGAATCAACACCGGCAGCCCGTGCACCCTGACCTCACATGCTTGCAGGGTGGCGCGAGACTGGAACAGCGAGATCGATGCAAAGGGGCGTTGACGCTGGGATGGTCTTTGGCCGACAGCTCGGAAAGACGAGCGCACCTATTCAGGGCCTCTGCATTCGCGGAGGCTTTTTCGTTTTCGGCTCCCCACACCCATTGCTCCGAGCTGGGAGTGCAGAGGACGCCGGATTTATCAATCTCCCCAAGGGGGAGGCAACCCGGATGCCAAACATGCCTGACAAGCCAGACACATGGGCCAAGATCTGGCTGGCGTTGAGCAATCCGCTCTGGCAGGGCGTGATCATGTCCATCACCGTATCGTTGCTTCGAGTCATGTACGACGCGAAGGAAACAAGTAAGCGCCGGATTGTGTTCGAGGCGCTGATCTGTGGATCGCTGAGCTTGGTCGCGTCGAGCATTATTGAGTGGATGGCCTGGCCTTCCAGTCTGTCGGTCGCTGCCGGTGGCACGATCGGCTTCCTTGGCGTGACAGCCATTCGCGAGCTGGTGACCCGCTTCCTCGGTCGCAAGGCGGATGCCGCATGAAGGCGTTCGCTGCTGCAATCATCATTGCGCTGGTCGCCGTTCTGCTCGTCGGGATTCAGCAGTACCGGGTAATCGCCCTGCGCGGCGAGATGAAGATCGAGACCAAGAGCAAGGATGACGCTCTCGCCGCCAACCTCGAAAGCCAGGCCACGATCACCACCCTGCGCGCCGAAGCCCAGCGCAACGCCGATTACCAGAAAGACCTGAACAAGCGGTTGCAGGCCAGCCAAGCCAAAGCCAAAAAGGCGGAGAAGAATTTTGAAGAACTCAAGCGCAACAGCAAGCCTGTTCGTGATTGGGCTGCTCAGCCTCTGCCTGACGGCCTGCGCGGGAAAGCCGCCACTGGTAACAAAGACAGCGGCAGTAGGAGTCGAACCCCCTGAGCTGGTGCCGTGCGAGCGGGTAGCTGATGAAGACCTCGCCGACAACGGCCAGCTGTGGGAGCTGAAGAACCAAGCCATCAACCTGCTCGACACTTGCGCAGACCAGGTGGACGCGCAGATCAAGCGCAGTCAGAGCAAGTAGGTCGCGACACGTTTCGCGAGAGTGCAAATTGTGTCGCGACACTGGAGAGAGAATGACCACCATTGCCTACAAAGACGGCGTTATTGCCTATGACTCGCGGCAAACCAGGTCAGGCGCGATCGTCTCAGATGATTGCTTGAAGCGCACGACCGTTGATGGAGTCAGCTTCTTCCTGGCTGGCGCTGTCTGCGATGAAAGGGCTTTGATTGCCGCCTACTTCGGAACCGCCTCGCTCGTGCCCGTGGAGTGTTCGGGCTATGTCGTCGACGGTAGCAAGCTGATGATGGTCGGTCACGACGACCAGACAGGTGTGTGGAAGCAGGAGCTCGACCCATCCAACCCTGACGCCATTGGCAGCGGCTCCGCTTATGCCCTCGCTGCAATGGATATGGGTGCAAGCGCAGAAGAAGCAGTGCGCGCCGCCATGAAGCGAGACATCTACACCGGCGGCACGATCCGTACGATGACCATCAAGCAAGACTAAGGATCCCCATGACAACCAAGCAACCCGACTGGGAGGCGATCGAACGAGCCTACCGGGCTGGGTCGCTTTCAGTTCGAGCAATCGCAGAGAAGTACGACACCAACGAGGGCACGATACGCAGCCGAGCCAAGAAGAATGGCTGGGTGCGAGATCTGACTGAGCAGGTGCGCACAGCGACGAAAGAAAAGCTTTCACGCAAAGGTTCACGCAATGACGTCACGCAGCGCGATGTGCGTGAAGATGCGGAAATCGTCGAGGAGGCTGCAACAGAGGCGGCTTCCGTTGTGCTGGCTCACCGCGTGGATCTTGCGCAGTGGCGATCCATCTCGAACAAGCTGCGTGATGCGCTGCAAGACATCGAAGTGACCGAAGACAACATCGGCGACTTCTCCCGATCGCTCAACGCAGGAGTCGACGCTCAGCTCAAGGTGATCAAAGGCGAGCGCCAGGCCTACAACCTCGACACGGAAGAGGGCGACAAGACAGTCGACACCCTGGCCGCGATGATGGACGAACTATCGAAGGACGCCTGACATGAAGCCCGAGCACATGAAGCTGCTCCGGGATAAGCGTTGGCGGTTGAACAATCTCTACTTCATCACCGACAAGCAGGGCAAGAAAGTCCGCTTCCGGATGACGGACGAGCAGATTGAATACTTCGACGGGATGCATACCCGCAACATCATCCTGAAGGCTCGGCAGCTCGGCTTCACCACTGAGTGCTGCATCATCCAGCTCGACGCCGCTCTGTTCGAGTCGGCCAAGTGCGCGCTGATTGCCCATACCCTGAACGACGCCAAGCGCTTGTTCCGTGAAAAGGTGAAGTACGCCTACGACAACCTGCCGAAAGAGATCCGTGCCGCGAACCCTGCGAGCAACGACGCTGCCGGTGAACTGGTGTTCAGCAAGGGCGGCTCGCTCTACGTCAGTACCTCGTTCCGGGGCGGCACGCTGCGATACCTGCACGTGTCCGAGTTCGGGAAGATCTGCGCCAAGTTTCCACACAAGGCGCGCGAGATCGTCACGGGTGCTTTTGAGGCGGTGGCCACTGACTGCTTTGTCACGATTGAGTCGACGGCAGAGGGGCGGGCGGGCTACTTCTTCGACTACTCACAGAGTGCCGAGAAGCAACTGTTGTCCGGTACTCCGCTCGGCAAGCTGGACTGGAAGTTCTTCTTTTTCAGCTGGTGGCAGAACAAGGCCTACTGGCTCGATCCGACTGAGGCGGTCATCCCGCAGCGCCTGACCGACTACTTCAACGAGTTGTTTGCTAAGCACGGCATCGACACCAACCCGGGCCAGCGCGCCTGGTACGCCGCCAAGGAGAAGACCCTCGGCGACGACATGAAGCGGGAATACCCGTCTCTGCCGGCCGAAGCATTCCAGCAGTCGATCGAGGGCGCTTACTACGCCCAGCAGTTCAACAAGCTTTACGCCGCTCAGCGCATCGGCACGCTGCCAAACAACAGCCACCTGCCTGTGATGACCTTCTGGGACATCGGCGTCGGCGACTCCACGGCCATCTGGTTCGTGCGTCAGGTCGGCGAGCAATACCATGTCATCGATTACTACGAGAACTCAGGCGAAGGCCTGCGGCACTACATGAAGGTGCTCAAGGACAAGGGATACACCTACTCCGAGCATTGGGGGCCGCACGATATCGACAACCGCGAGTTCGGCAGCGATGCCAAGACCCGCCGCGAGCTGGCCCGTGAGGGCTACGACATCGACGGGCAGAAGTACTGCATGACGTTTCAGGTCGTTCCCAAGCTCGGCGTCAACGACGGCATTGAGCAGGCTCGCGAGATCCTGCCCAAGTGCGCCTTCGATGAGTCGAAATGCGAGGAAGGCATCGCGTGCCTTGAGAACTATCGCAAGGAGTGGGACGACAAGCGCGGCTGCTGGAAAGACAAGCCGCTTCACGATTGGACGTCTCACGGCTCCGACGCCTTCCGGTACTTCGCTGTCTCCAAGAGCGCAAGGAAGCCGGTCAAATCAATCAAAATGGGATTCGCACGCTAATGGCAGACGTCACCTACACCCGCCCGGAATACGACGCGGCACAGTCCCGTTGGCGGCTGGTGCGCGACGTGTGCAAGGGTTCCGAGACTGTAAAGGCTCGCGGCGATGTGTATTTGCCGAAGCCCAACCATCACGACACCAGCCGGGAAAACGTCGAGCGGTACAAGTCCTACAAGCAGCGGGCCGTGTTTTACAACGCTACGGGGCGTACGAAACACAGCTTGGTCGGCGCGGTGTTCCGCACTTGGCCAACCCTCACTGTCCCCGGCGCGCTCGATTACGTGTCTACGGATATCGACGGGCAGGGCGTAAGCGTTTACCAGCAATCACAATCGGTCATTGGGCACCTGCTCGAAGTTGGTCGACACGGATTGCTGGTGGATTACGTCGCTGTGCAGGCGGGCACGGTGAGCAAAGCGGACGAGCAGGCCGGACGCGCTCGAGCGAGTGTTGCAAGCTACCCAGCTGAGTCGATCAGGAACTGGAAAACCCGCAAAGTTGGCGGTCAGCACCTGCTGAGTTTGGTGGTGCTGCAGGAATCCGTGGATGTCGATACCGATGATGGCTTCGGTAGCGAAAAGATTACCCAATACCGAGTGCTTCGCCTGGATGAAACAGGCGTATACACGCAGGAGGTGTGGGAAGAGGGTTCAATCCAAACGGCTATGATTACCCCCCCTTTCACTCCACTGAACGGCGCCGGCCAGCCTTGGCGGATCATCCCGTTTCACTTTCTCGGCAGCGAGAACAACGACACCAGCATCGACGACGCGCCGCTATACGACATGGCTGTGCTGAACATCGGCCATTACTGCAACAGTGCGGACTATGAGGATTCGGTATGGTTTTCCGGCCAGCCGCAGTTCTGGATCTCGGGGCTGGACGAAGCCTGGCGCGATCACCTTGAGGAGAACGGCATTTATGTCGGCTCCAGGGCGCCGCTTACATTGCCGGCCAATGGGTCGTGCGGCTTTGCTCAGCCTGAGCCGAACACGCTTGTGAAAGAGGCGATGGACGCCAAGAAACAGGACATGGTGTCCCTCGGTGCCCGGCTGATTGAGCGTGGAAGTGCGGTGAAGACGGCAACCCAGGCCGACAACGACAGCGCAGCAGAACACAGCGTTCTCTCGCTGGTGGTCAGCAACGTCAGCGAGGCTTACAGCCAGTGCCTGACATGGATGGCTGAGTTCGTGAATGCCACCGGTGAGGTGGTCTACAAACTCAATCAGGACTTCAGCCAGATCACTCTGGACGCGACGATCCTGGCAGCACTGTTCAACGCAGTGCAAGGCGGCAAGCTACCGGAAGGCGACTTCTGGCAGTACCTGCGTGATCGAGGCGTGATCAACCCAGAGAAAACGGATGATGAAATTCGGGGTGAACTCGAAGCGCAAAGCACCGGGCCGGATCTGGATGACGACGTCGAGGCAAACCTAAATGGCGGCAAACCAAGCGATCCTTGATGCCACGATTCGGCACGCCGTCTTCCTTGAGCAACTGAAGTCGGGGGAGGTGGCGAAGTTCGCGCCATTCCTCAAGGAGATCGACCGCTCGATCCGTGAACGGCTGACCCGGGCGGATCTGACGGATTACACCGTCGCCCGCCTGGAGCGGCTGCTGAGCGAAGTCGATAGCCTGCTGCTGGGCATCTTCGATCGGTACAGCGAAAAGCTGAGCCTCGACCTGGTCGATATCGCCAACTACGAGGCCGAATTTGAAGCAACCAGCCTGACCCGGGTGGCACCGGTCGGAGTCTCGTTCGATGCGGCGGTGCCTGGTGCGGCGGCAATCAGGGCAGCAATCCTGACAAATCCACTCAGCGTGCGCGGCGCGGACGGCGGCAAGCTGCTCAAGTCGTTCATTGATGGCTTCACCGCTACCGAGCGGCAACGCCTCACTGGCGCGATTCGGCAGGGCTTCTTCGAAGGCCAAACCAACTTCCAGATCATCAAGAATATTCGTGGGACCAAGGCGCTCAAGTACAACGACGGCATCCTGGCCACGACCAATCGAAATGCCGGTGCGATCGTGCGGACGGCAGTGCAGCACGTCGCCACCCAGGCGCGCATGGAGACGCTGAAAGCGAACTCTGATGTCGTGCCGTCGGTGGAGTGGGTCAGCACTCTGGATTCGAAGACGACCAGCCAGTGCCGGACGCTCGACAAGCGCCGTTTCAAGCTGACCGAAGGGCCGCGGCCGCCGATCCACATCAATTGCCGTTCGACGGTGGTAGCGGTGACTCGCTTCAGCGCGCTGTTCGCCGAGGGAGCCACTCGGGCATCCGTCGGCGATAGCGGCGCGCAACAGGTTAGAGCAGACCTCAGCTACTACGACTGGCTTAAGCAACAACCAGCAGCGTTTCAGGACAAGGCTATCGGCCCGGTTCGGGCGAAGTTGTTTCGCGAAGGTGGTTTGAGCGTAGAGCGTTTTGCCGAACTGCAGCTTGATCGAAACTTTGCACCGCTGTCGCTTGTGCAGATGAAGGCGCTTGAGCCTCTAGCATTCGAACGTGCGGGTTTGATAGGGTCATAAGATCTACCGTTCACTATGAAGTCAATCATGATTTACAGCCTGAAAGTCTCCGAAAAATATGACGTTGGACTCTGTATTTACTATTTCGAGTGCGCAATTGACGCAAATAATTGTCCGGCAGCTTTAAATCAATTGGCAATGCTTGGCGGGATTGTTCAGAAAGCAATTGCCGCCGGAAGACTGGATAATGAGTCCAAGGAAATTATTTTATTTGTTGCCGCATTTCCTGATCTTCTTGACAAAGCCAAAAAGCTTGGGGAAGGGCTGGATGACTTGGTTATAAAGGCTGACGGACAGAAACCGTATGGGGCTCGTGTTGCTGAAGTTATACGAATGACATACATCTAATAACAGATGAAAAAGACAGACCCGCTTCGGCGGGTTTTTTTATGCCCGCAGGCAGGGCCTGCACCTAAGTCTCTGGGAGACAACCAATGCTGAAATTCCAACTGGATACCCTAGAAGGGGTAGATGAAGCCGTGCGCGCTCTTTACACCGAGAAGGACGGCAAGTTCGTACTCGGCATTGAAGGTCTGCCGCAGCAAGAAGATGTGTCGGGCCTGAAGGCCAAAAACGCAGAACTGCTGGCTGAAAAGAAAGAGATTGAACGGAAGGCACGCGAGGCCGAAGACACCGCACGCCAAGAGCGCGAAGAGGCCGCTCGCAAGTCCGGCAACGTCGAAGAGCTCGAACGCTCCTGGACTGAAAAATTTACCCGCCGCGAAGCTGAGCTGAACGGCATGTTGGAACAGGAGCGTGGAACGCTGAGCGGGCAGATCCGGGATCTGACTGTCGGTCGTACCGCTACTGACATCGCCTCTGCACTTGCAGTGCAAGGCAGTGCAAAAGCCCTGTTGCCGCACATCGAGCGCCGTCTGAGCGTCGAGCAGCGCGACGGGAAGCCTGTTGTGGTTGTCCTCGACGCACAGGGCAAGCTCTCGGCGGCAACGCTGGATGAGCTGAAAGCAGAAATCGCGAACGACGCGGCGTTCGCCCCGCTGATCGCGGGCAGTAAAGCATCGGGCGGCGGGGCCGGCGGTGCAGGTGGTGGGGGCGGGGCCCCGAAAGGAAAAATCGGCGGTACCAAAGAGGAACGCACGGCTGCAATCGCAAGCCGGTTCCCAGATCTCCCTCAATCGTAAGGAAATAACTCATGTCCCTGTCGCAAATGCAGGTTTTCAACGAATACATCATGCCGGCGACTCTCGAGACGCTGGATCAGTATCTCGCTGCGTTCAACGCTGCGAGCCGGGGCGCTATTGTGCTGTCCCCGGACGGCTTTACTGGCGACTTCCTCCAAGAGTCGTTCTTCCAGACTCTTGCTGCTGCCCAGCGCCGCGTGGACCGCTACAGCGCCAACGCCGCCGTTGCTGCGACCGACCTGACCGAGCTGAAGAACACTTCGGTGCAGGTCGCCGGCGGCTTCGGCCCGATCCGCTATGAGCCATCGCAGATGACCTGGCTGGAGCGCCCAACCGCGCAAGGTATCGAAGTCGCAAGCCGCGCGTTCGCTGAAATCCTGCTGAAGGACCAGTTGAATACCGCGATCGCGGCACTGGTTGCAGCGATCACCGCCCAAGCCGCCGCAGTCAACGATGTGTCGGCGACCGCAGGCATCACCTACGCCGGCCTGAACAACGCGCATGCGAAGTTCGGCGACGCCAGTCAGAACTTGGTCACCCAGGTGATGCAGGGCACCAGTTACCACAAGCTGGTCGGCCAGAACCTGGCGAACCAGCAGCAGCTGTTCCAAGCGGGCAACGTTCGCGTGGTTGACATCCTCGGCAAGATCTCCGTTGTGACGGATGCCCCTGCGCTGATGCAGGCCGGCACCCCGAACAAGGAAATCATCCTCTCCCTGGTGCAAGGCGCTGCGCTGGTCCACGACGGCCGCGACATCATCAGCAACGTCCAGACCACCAACGGCAAGGAGCGCATCGAAACCACGCTCCAAACCGATTACACCTTCGGCTTGGGTCTGAAGGGTTACACCTGGGACACCACCGCCGGCGGCAAGTCTCCGACCGACGCCGAACTGGCGACCGGTACCAACTGGGACAAGACCGCTACCAGTATCAAGCACACCGCTGGCGTGGCTCTGATCGGTGACGCCTCCAAGTAACCCTGTGATGTCCAAGCCGGGACGTGTGCCCGGCTTGGCGGAGATGCAATCATGAGCAACAAAATCTGGTATCTACCTGGACCGTTTCACCAGTACCGGGAAGACGTGAAGGCGCTGGCAAAGGAACACGGCCTGCGCATCATCGACGCGAATATCACCGAAAGTCGCGAGGATGAGGCCGATGACGTGCCGGAGGTTACGGTGCGGCAGGTTGAACCGGCACCGGTGCTGCTGATCGCCGATAGTGGTGAGCGCGCCGCGCTGCAGGAGCTGATCGATAAGTTGAATGCGGAGCGTGACGGCATCGTGTTGCTGATCGACGCCGCTGAAGGTCTGTCCGAACTGGAACACCCGGGCGCCGGCGAGCTGCCTATCCGCCTGTTCGATGCACTCAAGGCCATTCACGAAGGTGTCGTCACCATCGAGGGCGAACGCGATGGTCTGGCGGGCGAGGTTGATTTGCTCCGCGCTGAAGTCGAACGCCTCAAGGCGACAGCGGAGCCGGTCGACAATGCCGAGAAGATGGCGAACCTCAAAGCGCAACTCGACGCTGCCAACGTGACGTATCGGGCAAATGCTTCGGTAGAATCGCTGGAAAAGGCAGTAGCTGATATGCAGCAGGCTTAACAGTCCGGGTGCCCGGTAACGTGGCATCCGATCCAAAACATCACAGCGAGCTGATTCATGACTCTCATCATTGAGGACGGTACCGGCAAGCCTGACGCCGAAAGCTCTGCATCCGCCGAAGATCTGGCTATGTACGCCGTGAAGTTCGGCGTGACCATCCCGGCAGAAGTGCCTGCACAGGAAGCGCTGCTGCGCCGGTCCGCGCTGGCAATGGATGGCATGACTTGGAAAGGGCGAAAGTCCAACAGCGAACAGGCCCTGTCCTGGCCGCGCCGGGGCGTCGAGCTGGATTACGAGATCAAGCCCGACAACTACCTGCCTGCGCGGATCCAGTACGGGCAAATGGCTTTGGCCGCTGAGATCCACACTGACGACATTGACCCGATCGAGAAGCGCAAAGGCGCGGTAACTCTGGAACGAGTCGAAGGCGCGGTCACTCGCGAGTACGCGACGATCCCGAACACTAGCGGCCGACTGCTTCCGGCGGCCCCGGATCGCCCTAGCACGACACAGTTTGCTGACTACTTGCAGAAGCGCGGGTTGTTTGCGGTTCGGGCTTAGCGTAGGTTTCGAAATTCATTTGAATGGAGTTCTGAAATGGCTGATTTTCCACCTAGACTTGAAGCTTGGACCCGGTTTAGCCAAGAAGCCTTAGGGGCAATTATTATTGCGAAAAGCGACTTGGATCCGGCAATAGCAGCGCTTGAAGCGGCTGACTATGCTGATCGGATGCTGGAGATTTGGCTGCAAAAAGCTGACTTTCTGAAGCAGCAAAAATCGAACCAGGATCGAAATACTTGAATTCAAGCCCAGCCTTAGGTCTGGGCTTTTTACATCTGGAGCCACCATGGCCTTCTACGACGAAATGGCCGTGATGGCTCTTGAGATGATCACAGAGTTCGGCCAGCCCGTAACCATTAGCAAGACACAGCCGGGAGAATACGACCCGGAGACCGGAGGCGAGTCACCGGGCATCACCATCGAGCAAATTGCTCAAGGGATCCTGCTCGACTTCACCGGGCAGGAATTCCAGAACAACAGCCTCATCAAGCAGGGCGACAAGAAGCTCAAGATCGCCGCGCAGGGGCTGGAGTGGGCGCCTGAGTTACTGAACAAGGTCGTTGTTCAAAGTCGCACCTGGTCAATCGTCCCTCCCTTAAAAGAAATCAACCCGGCCGGCACGCCGATTCTTTACGAATTGCAGGTGAGGTCATGAGCCGGGCGGGCGCCGGTCAATCCGGCAGTTTCGCGCTTAGTCTTGCCGAGTTTGCGACCAAGACCAGCGAAGCCATCGACGCGAGTGTGCGCGAGATCATCATCGAGGTCGGCAGCAGCCTGATCCGCATGTCTCCAGTGGGCAACCCGGAGATCTGGGCGCAGAACGCTGTCGCAGCCCAGTACAACAAGGCCGTCGACGACCACAACAGCGCGCTGCGCAGCGATCCGACCAACCTCACCAAGGGCGGCAGGCTCAAGAAAGGCCGCAAGCTCAACGACGGCATGGATATCAAGGCGCCCGACGGCTACGTCGGCGGCAGGTTCCGCGCGAACTGGCACATTTCCCTCGGCGTGGTCGAGAGCGTCACGTTCGACGAGGTTGACCCGAGCGGCGCCGAGACTACCGCCGCGCTGGTTGCCGCGATGAGCGATTTCACTGCCGGCCAGATGGCTTGCATCATCAACAACTTGCCCTATGCGATTCCTCTGGAGTTCGGCCATTCCACTCAGGCCCCCGGCGGCATGGTTCGGGTAACCGTGGCTCGCTTCCAGCAGATCGTGCAGGAGGCCATCAGGAACAATCAGGTATGAGTCACGCACGCGCCCGTCAGGCCATCGAAACGAAGCTGGCCGCATGGTCGGCTGCGCGCCCAATACGAGTGGCCTACTCGAATCAGCCATTTACTCCGAATCCATCTGAAACCTATCTGCGGGCCTTTCAGCTTCCAGCCAGCACCACCTGCCGTTATCTCGGCGGGGACGCCTACGAATACGCCGGTGTTTATCAGATCAGCATCGTTTGTCCATCTGCCCAGGCCATGGCCACCGCAGAGACGCTTGTTGAAGAGCTGACCCGACTCTTTCGCGTAGACACGCCACTGGCCCGCAATGGGTTCGATGGCCTCATCACGGAACCAGTAGATCAAGGGCCAACAATCACAGAGTCGGCGACCTACACGGTCCCGGCCAGCTTCACCTACGCAGGTGTCGCAGACCTACCGCCCGCTGGGGCATAACCTACCGCCGTCAGGCGGGCATTCAAGAGGAAACACACCATGGCCGCACGCTTCCCGCTGCCGAACGGCGCTGTGCTGGAGATCGCCAGCGTTATGGGATCCGCCGTCGCTTTCACTGCATTGACCAATGCGAAACCGCCGGTCGCTGCCTCAGTAGGGCACGACATTGAAAACGGCGACGTTTTGCTGATCAACTCCGGCTGGGCGCTGATCAATGACCGCGCAGTAAAGGCGTCCGGCGTTACCGCTGATGCATTTGCGCTGGCCGGTCTCAATACCACCAACACCGAAAAATTCACTGCCGGAGCTGGTTCTGGCTCAGTGATTCCTGTGTCCGGATGGACGCAGATCTCGAAAGTCACTTCTTTCACATCCTCCGGCGGCGAGCAGCAATATCAAACTGTCGGTTACCTGGAAGATGACGACGACAAGCAATTTCCAATTAACCGAAGCCCGACAACGATCACCATCGTGGTGGAGGATCAGCCGACCGCTCAATACGTCGAGACAGTCGAGGGCTTCGATGACACCAAAGAGCTGGCCGTCGTGCGCATGAAGTTGCGCAACGGCGATCAGACCCTCTATCCGGGTTATGTGAGCATCACTCCCGATCCAACGATGGAGCGCAACAACGTCATGACGCGCACCATCAGCATCGGGCTTTCTGCTCGTTCGCTCCGTTACTTGGCCGGCGCATAAGGACTTCTCATGGCAAAGATCAGGATCGCTCAGAACCCTACGTTCAAAGCCAACGTGCACATTCCAATCGTTGGGTGTGAGCCCGAGGCAATCGAGTTCACCTTCAAGTATCGCGATCGCTCGGCACTCGCCGCGCTGTTCGACGAGTGGAACAGGAAGGCGAAGGAAATGCGCGAGGGGTTCGGGGAAGGCACCACATTGTCGGATGTCGTTGCTGTCGAAACCGAGTATCAGGTGCAGCAGATCAAGGATCTGGTCGCGGGCTGGGGATTCGATGACAAGTTCGACGACAAGAGCATCCTCGCCCTTGTGAAGTCATGCCAGGGTACTGCCGAAGCGGTAGTGAATGCCTATCAGAGCGCATTCAATCAGGCCCGCTTGGGAAACTGAGGGCGGCCGCCGCGGCGTTGTACGAAAGCGGACCATCTGCTGAGCAGTTGGCAATCCTCGGGCTGACGGCTGCTGATTTGTCTGGTGACGATGTAGAGGTCTGGCCATGCAACTGGCCGGCCTTTCTCTTGTTCAACCGAATGTCCACGCAGTGGCGGGTCGGCACCGGTGGCCCGATCGGTCTCGATTACAACTGCATTCGCGATGTCGCCGGCTTCCTCGAAATCAAGAAAAAGAAACTCGCTGAAATCTTTCCTGACCTGCAGGTGCTGGAAGGCGAAGCCCTGCGCGTCATGGCGGAGGATAGGGAAAACAGCCCGTAACCACGGGCACTTATTCAAGGTGAGTCGATGAACATTGCAGAACTCGGCGTCAAGATCGACTCGGCCGATGCAATTGAGGCTAAAACGAGCCTGGATGAAATGGCGAAGGCCGGCGGCCGGGCCGAGCAGTCCGCCGTTTCGCTGATGAATGAAATGCAGGCGCTGGAGAAGTCGCTCTCTACCAGCGCCAAGACTACGCAGGACCTTGCCAAACAGCGCAATGCGTTGGCGAAGCTGACCAAAACTGGCGCCTATGGCGAGGCTGAGGCCGCGAAGATCTCGGCGCAGCTCGATAAGCAGCAGGTAGCGCTGGCCAAGTCGACCATGGATGAGCAGAAGGCACTGAACAGCCTGTTGGGCGCCATTGACCCGGCCCGCGCCGCGCTGGCGAAGCTGGATACTCAGGGCGAGCAACTGGGCAAACATCTGGATGCCGGCCGGATCAGCCAGGACGAGTACAACACCGCCCTGAGCAAGATCGATAAGGACTACGACAAACTCAACAGAACCACCACCGGTTTCGACAAACTGCGACTTGGCACGCGCCAGGCACAGGAAAACGTCGTGCAACTGGGGAATGCGCTGTCTTCGGGAGACTGGGGTAGCGGAGTTCGCGCAGTCGCACAACTGGGCGCTGGTGCGGGTGAGGGTGCGGCGGGTCTACTGGCCATTCTCGGCCCGCTGGCGCTGGCCACCGCCGCGGTGGGTGGGCTGGCATACGCTTTCTACAAGGGCAGTGAGGAGCAGGACAGCTACAACAAATCGCTCATCCTCACTGGCAATTACGCCGGTGTGAGTGCTGGACAGCTCGGCGATATGGCGCGTCAGGTGAGCGCGACTGTCGGCACCACTGGCCAAGCAGCAGCCGTGCTCGCTCTGCTGGCCGACAACGGAAAGATCGCCGGCGAGAGCTTCACCGGGATCACCCAAGCCGCCGTGTCGATGCAGGAAGCGACCGGCAAGGCCGTAAGCGAGACAGTAGCGGAGTTCGCCAAGCTCGCCGACGACCCGGTCAAAGCCTCTGCCGCGCTTAATGAGCAATACCACTATCTGACTGCGTCGGTTTACTCGCAAATCACCGCGCTGGAGAAGCAGGGCGACCATGCTGGCGCCGTGAAGCTGGCCACCGAATCGTTCGCTGATGCGATCAACGAGCGAACGCCGCGAATCCTCGAAAACCTGAGTTTCTGGGAGAAGGGTTACAACGCCGTTGCTCGGGCTGCTGATGGACTGAAGAATATCGGGCGTAGCGATATCGGCGCCGATATCGAGCAGGCTCAACGCGACTTGGCAGGCGCGCAGGCAGGCAATGTCGGCCTGTTCCAGAACAGGCAGGAGATGATTGATCTCTACCAGAATCGACTCAACATGCTGGAGGACCAGAAAGCGGCAGAAGCCGATATCGCCAAATGGCAGGGTGAGCAGGCGAAAGCCCAGGGCGATGCCGTCTCCTCTATGGCGAAGGTCGACGCTCTCACCAAGTCAGCTTGGACGAATGAGCAGAAACGTACAGAGGCGATCAAAGAGTACAAGCGGCAGCTCGAAGACATCCGCAAGGTAGCCCCCAATGACCCGCGCCTGAATCAGGCGACGATCGACAAGAACCTGGCGAATATCAATGACCAGTTCAAGGATTCGAAAGCAGCCGGGTCGCAGGTTGATCTGACCAGTTTCAACAACGCCAAGAACAACCTCGCAGCCATCAGCGAAGAGTACAAAAACGCCCAGAAGGAACTGGACGCAGCGCAGAAGGCCGGACTCGTTTCTCAAGCCGACTATGCCCTGAAACGCGAAGCGCTGATCGGTAACGAGCGCGACGAGGTGACCGCGGCCTACGACGCGGAGATTGCTGCTCTGGAAGCCGCGAAGGCGAAAAAGACCACCTCTGCCGCCCAAAGCATCCAGCTTGACCAGAAGATCGCCGATGCGCGCGCCGGCATGGTCAAAGCGCAGAAGGACGCGGACAGCCAGCTCGAGGTTCTGGCCACGAACGAGACCGGCCGTCTCGCCCGACAAGAGCGTGCGATAACGACCTACGTTCAGGCCTTGGCTCAGCAGCAGCGAGCGTTGGAACTGGCGGGGCAGCGCGCCGTGCTTGGCGTCGGACAAGGCGATCGCCAGAACGCGCTCAACAATGAGCTGAATAGCCAGCAGGATCGGTTCGCTCAGCAATCACTGGAACTGGCAAACCAGAAGTCCGATCCGTCGCGGAATATGTCGGAGGAGGAGTTCGCCCGTAAGTCGCAGGCTCTCGCCGATGCGAACAAGGCCGCAACCGATCAGATCCGGCAGAACTACGCCGATGTCGAGAAAGCTCAAGGGGATTGGACCAAGGGCGCAACGTCGGCTTGGGCCAATTACCTGGACTCGGCGAGCAATATCGCCGGCCAGACAAAGACCCTGTTCGGCAACGCCTTCAGCTCGATGGAAGACGCGATCGTCAACTTTGCCATGACCGGGAAGCTGTCGTTTGCTGACTTCACCAAGTCGATTCTGGCGGATATGGCGCGGATCGCGACCCGTCAGGCCAGCTCCGCGTTGCTGAGCAGTCTGGTTGGTGCGGCCACCAGTTACTTCACTGGCGGAGGTGGCGGGAATGGGCTGGCGGCTGGATCCGCTGGCGCAACGTCATCCAACCTCGGGGCTTCTCAGGCTGGTTACTCGTCCGCCTATTTTCAGGCAGACGGCGGGGCGTGGGCCAACGGCGTGCAGATGTTCGCCAATGGCGCTGCGTTCACCAACTCCGTTGTGAGCAAGCCGACAGCGTTCGGAATGGCAGGCGGTCAGACGGGCGTCATGGGCGAGGCAGGGCCGGAGGCGATCATGCCTCTGACCCGCACCGCTGGCGGTCAACTGGGAGTGCGCGCAATCAGCGGCGGCGGAAGTGGTGGCGGCAACGTTTACAACTTCCCCGTCGCGGTGTCAGTGCAAACCCAGGGCAATGGCGGCACAGCCAGCACAGAAGACACCACGCAGCTTGGAAAGGGCATTCAGCAGGCAGCGAAAGCCGAAGCCGAAACTGCGATCGCCCGAGCGCTGCAGCCCGGCGGCTCAATCTGGAAACTCACGAACGGGAGGGGCTGATGGCCATCGAGACATTCAACTGGCCGACCCAGCACGGTGACTCGCCTGAGATCTTGTATCGGGTGCGTACATCAAAGTTCGGCAATGGTTATGGGCAGAGTGTGGGTGACGGGCCGAACAACAAGGAAGACGCTTACCCGATCACCTACAGCGGACCTCAGGCCAAGGTGCTGGAGCTCATGGCGTTCCTCGACCGGCATGCAGGTGCAAAAGCCTTCCTTTGGACCACGCCATTGGGCCAGCTTGGCCTGTTCACCTGCAAGAACCCCGTGCCCACTCCGGTGGGTGGCGGCGTTTTCAAACTCACAGCCACGTTCGAGCGTGCATTCCATCCATAAGGGGCAATCATGCCGCTGATCAGTGACATCCAGGTGCTTGAGCCTGGCAGCGAAGTGCTGCTCTTTGAATTGGACGGCACAGACTACGGCGCGGATGTTCTGCGCTTCCACGGACACGCAATTCCGCACACGCCGGCCGAGTTGATTGCCGCCGGCGCCGATGCCGACCAACTGCCAGCGAAGGCGATCTACTGGCAGGGCAACGAGTACAGCGCCTGGCCGATGCAGATCGATGGCATCGAGGCGAATGGCGATGGTACTGCTGTTCGGCCAACGCTATCGGTGGGCAACGTGAACGGGCGTATCACCGCGCTCTGTCTGGCGTTCGAGGATCTGCTTGAGTTCAAGCTGACGATGCGGCACACGCTCGGCACCTACCTCGACGCAGTGAATTTCCCAACCGGCAATCCGACGGCAGATCCAACCCAAGAAACAATCGAGGTCTGGTACATCGACCAGAAAACGAACGAGGACGGGGAGAATGTCAGTTGGGAGTTGGCCAGCCCGGGTGACGTGGGCAATGAGTCAATTGGCCGGCAGGCCACTACCCTCTGCCATTGGTGTCTCACCGGTGGGTATCGCGGGCCAAACTGCGGCTACACCGGCCCGTACGTGACTAAGGACGGCGTCGTTACCGACAACCCGGAACTTGACCAATGCGACGCCACGCTGGGCAAGGGCTGCATCCCGCGCTTCGGCGAAGGCAACCCGTTGCCGTTCGGTGGCTTCCCGGCTGTTTCCCTGATCGCCCGGAGCTGACATGCGAAAGCACATCTTGAATTCGATCCAGGATCACGCGGCGGCAGAGTACCCGAAAGAGTGCTGTGGGCTTCTGCTGGCGATTGGGCGCAAGCAACAATACTTCCCCTGCGTCAATGTCTCGACCGAGCCGAACGAAGAGTTCCGAATCGATCCAGAGCAGTACGCAGCCGCCGAAGACGAGGGCGAAGTAATCGGAGTAATTCATTCACATCCGGACGCCACCAGCAGGCCGTCACCGCGTGACCTTGCGATGTGCGAAGCGACGGCGATGCCCTGGCACATACTGAGCTGGCCGGAAGGGGATCTGCGCACCATCGTACCGACCGGCGAAGTACCGCTGCTGAAGCGACCATTTGTGCACGGGGCGTGGGACTGCTGGCAGGTCTGCGCAGATTGGTACAAGCGCGAGTGGTGGCTGGAGTTCGAAGCGTTCAAACGCGCTGATGGCTGGTGGGAAAGCAAAGACAACACCAGCCTCTACGAAGCGAACTACGAGGCCGCCGGGTTCTATCGTGTCGACCAGCCGCAGCGCGGCGACATGATCGTGATGGAAGTGGGGCGCACCGTTTACCCAAACCACGCCGGGATATTCCTCGGTCCTGATCCAGCACTGCCCGGTGAGGATGCGGCGACGTTCGGCCCCGGGCCGTTCCTGTTGCACCACTTGTATGGCAGGCCGTCAGAGGTCATTGTCTTCGGCGGGCCATGGCTCGACCGCACACGGTTGGTGCTGCGCCACAAGGACGCGCAGTGATATCGTTGGCCATTTCCCACAGGAGTGACCTGCATGAAAATGATCTTAGTGGCGTTGGCTGCAGCGTTGTTGGCGGGGTGTGCGTCGCCAGGCGACGTGAAGAAGAATGACCCAACAATCAGCACCTCTACTGCCAAGTCTGCCAAGAAGTATGCGCTGTGTGTTTTCCCAAAATGGCAAGAGCAGCGATCAACGGCAACGATGTCTGAAACCGAGAATGGATATCGCTTGGTGGTTGCTACTGACATGATGACCGATGAGGTTCTTGAGGTCTCCAGTGCTGGATCTGGTAGCAAGGTCGCCTTATACCAGCGGATGCCTTGGTCAAAGATGTGGGGAAGAGGCGCGCTGGAAGCCGCTGTCCGCGACTGTTTGTGACGCGATCAAATCAATCAAACCGCCAAATGGCGGTTTTTTTTCGTCGGGAGAAAATGCGTAATGGCTGCGACAGCGTCGAACCCATCAATGACAACCATCCTTTTATCGGGACCGCTGGCAAAAATGTTCGGCCGAACTCATTACCGAGAGCTCGGAACAAAGTCAGTTGGCGAGGCCTTCAAGGCTTTGAAATGTACGCTCGATGGATTTGAGCAGGCGATAAAAGATTTAGATCTACGCGGAATGCGGTTTGCAATTTTTCGGAACCGAACGAATGTTGGCGATAAGGACTTTACGCTGGGTGGTACCCAGGAGATTCGGATCGTCCCGGTGATCTCGGGTAGCAAGCGAGCGGGCGTCCTTCAAACGATCATAGGCGTCGTGCTGATCGCCGCGTCTTTCTTTGCAGGCGGCGCTGGGCCGAGTCTATTTTCTGCCGGTGTTGGTCTGACGATCGGTGGTGTCGTGCAGCTTCTCAGTCCGCAAGCGACTGGGTTGAAGCAAAGCGCATCCCCCGAGAACTCTCCGTCCTACGCCTTCGGCAGCGCCAAGAACACCACGGCCAGCGGCAACCCGGTGCCGATCTGCATCGGCGAACGCCGGTGGGGCGGGATGATCATCTCGGCCTCGATCCTGGCTGAAGACAAAGTGTAATCAGGACAGCAGTACACCGACCGCCCGCGAGGCGGTTTTTTTATGCCTGGAGGACAGCATGGGCGCAGCAGCACAGATCGATATCCATGGCGAGAAGGGTGGCAGCAGTAAGCCGAAGTCGCCGACCGAAGCCAGCGACAGCCTGCGTTCGACCAACCTGGCCAAGCTGCTGATCGCTGTGGGCGAGGGTGAATTCGACAGCGTCCCGACCGATTACGACATCTACTTGGACAACACGCCGATCCGCGATGCCAGCGGCAATTACAACTTCCCGAATGTGAAGTGGGACTGGCGTCCGGGGTCGGTGGATCAGACCTACATCCCGGGCATTCCGTCGGTGGAGAACGAGACGTCGCTGAACATTGAACTGCGCAGCGATTCGCCGTGGGTGCGCTCGATCACCAATACCCAGCTTTCCGCCGTGCGCATGCGTTTGGCTTGGCCAGCGCTGCAACGGTCTGATGACCAGGGCAACGTCGGCGGCTACCGGATCGAGTACGCAATCGACGTGGCCACTGATGGCGGCTCCTATCAGCAGGTGCTGGTGGATGCGGTCGACGGCAAAACCACTACGCGCTACGAGCGCTCGCGCCGCATTGATCTGCCGGACGCCGCTACAGGATGGCAGATCCGCGTGCGCCGTCTGACGCCAAACCAGAACACCAACAAGATCGCCGACACCATGCTGGTGGCCGGTTACACCGAAGTCATCGACGCCAAGTTGCGCTACCCGAACACCGCGCTGCTCTACATCGAATTCGACGCCGAGCAGTTCACCAACATCCCGGCCGTGACCGTGAAGTGCAAGGCCCGTCGCTGGATGGTGCCGACCAACTACGACCCGATTCTGCGCACCTACACCGGGACGTGGGACGGTTCGATGAAGTCGGCCTGGACTAATAACCCGGCGTGGATCACCTACGGCATCTGCACCGAAGACCGCTTCGGCCTGGGCAAGCGCATCAAGCCGTTCATGGTCGACAAGTGGGAGCTGTATCGCATCGCCCAGTACTGCGACCAGTTGGTGCCGAACGGCTTGGACGGGCAGGAACCGCGCTTTCTCTGCGACATGAACCTGCAGGGCAAGGCTGATGCCTGGTCGCCGCTGCGCGACATCTCGGCGATTTATCGGGGCATGACTTATTGGGCGCAGGGTCAACTGGTGATGCAGGCGGACATGCCGCGCGCGCAGGACTTCGACTACGTCTTCACCCGTGCCAACGTCATCGACGGCAAGTTCTCCTATGGCAGCGCATCGGCGAAGACTCGTTACACCCGTGCGCTGGTCAGCTACGACAATCCGGCGAACAACTATGACACCGACGTTATTCCATTCGCTGATCTGGATATGCAACGCCGTTACGGCGACCGGCCGACCGAACTGAGCGCCATTGGCTGTACCCGCGCCTCCGAGGCCCAGCGCCGTGGCAAGTGGGCGATCCTCAGCAACAACCAAGACCGCACCGTCTCGTTCAAGACTGGCATGGAAGGCGTGATCCCGCTGCCGGGTCACATCATTCCGGTGGCGGATTCTTTGCTCGCTGGTCGTGAAGTCGGCGGACGGATCTCAGCGGTCGCTGGGCGGGTGATCACGCTTGATCGTGACACCCAGGCCAAGGCCGGTGATCGGTTGATCATCAACCTGCCGGGCGGACGCGCCGAAGGGCGCACTGTGCAAAGCGTCAACGGCCGCGCCGTGACCGTAACGGTCGCCTACAGCGAACCGCCGGTGGCGCAGTTGCAGTGGGCGCTCGATGCTGATGACCTGGCTATCCCGCTGTACCGCGTGCTGCGCACCAAGCGCACCACCGAAGGTGACTACGAAATCAGCGCGCTGCAGTTCGAGCCAAGCAAGTTCGCATTCATCGACACCGGCGCACGCTTGGAAGAACGCCCAATCAGCGTGATCCCGATCACCGTTGTTCCGGCGCCGGCGAGCGTTACGCTTTCGTCGACTTCATCGGTGGTGCAGGGCCTGGCCGTGGCCACCATGACGATCAGTTGGCCCGCCGTGGATGGCGCCGTCGGCTATGACGTGGAGTGGCGCAAAGACAGCGGCAACTGGATCAAGCTACAGCGCACCGGAATGACCAACGTTGACGTGGTCGGCATCTACGCCGGCGCCTATGTGGCCCGGGTTCGGGCTGTGAGCGCGTTCGACATCACGTCGCCGTGGCGTAATTCGATCCTGAACAACCTCAGCGGCAAGCAGGGTTTGCCGCCGGCGCTGGTGTTCCTGACGGCCACCCCGCTGCTGTTCGGCATCTATCTGAAGTGGGGTTTCCCTTCTGGAGCAGAGGACAGCCAACGCACGGAGATCTGGTACGGACCGACGACCTCACTGGAAGCGGCAACCAAGCTGACAGACCTGGCCTATCCGCAGAGTGACTTCTCCATGCTCGGGCTGCGCGGCGGCGTGACCTTTTACTTCTGGGGGCGCATCGTCGACAAGATCGGCAACATCGGTCCTTGGTATCCGATCGGGCTTGGAGTTCAGGGGCAGTCCAGCTCTGACGCTGCCGCCATCCTGGAAATGATCGCCGGACAGCTCACCGAAACGGAACTTGGCCAGGATCTGCGAGACGAGATCGACAAGATCCCGGGACTGCAGGCTCAGATCGACGCACTCGACGGCTTGAAGGGTTATGACCCTGAAGAACCTTACGAAGAGTACGACCTGGTAGTTCAAGGAAAGCGCATCTATCAAGCAACCGGTCCGGTTCCGGTCGACACTCCACCTCCGAACCCAGCCTATTGGCTCGACGTTGGCAAAACCGTAGAAACTGCAAACGGCCTCGCCCAGCAGGTGGCCACCAACACCGCCGAGATTACAGAACTCGATGGAGTGGTTACCGCACAGGCGACGGCATTTCAGGCGCTACGTGCGTCATACCGTGACGACGATGGTGAGGGTGATCTGGCCGACGCCATGAAGGGATGGACAAGCACTGCCGCTATTGCTTCGGAGGAAAAGGTCAGAGCCTCTGAAAATGAGGCAATGGCGAGAAGGGTGACCACGTTCGACGCAAAGATTGGTGAGAACGCAGCCAATATCACCGAGCTTGAAGAAGTGGTGGCTACGAACAAGTCGGTAACGGCGACGAAGATTGATCAGTTGAATGTTTCTGTCGGCGACAACTCTGCGGCTATTCAACAGACCTCTTCGGCCTACGCGGACACGGCCGGCAAGCTGAGCACGATGTGGTCGGTGAAGATGCAGGTTACGGCGAACGGGCAGTACGTTGCAGCCGGTATTGGTTTGGGAATCGAGAATACAGGCGCCGGACTGCAGAGCCAGTTCCTGGTGAGCGCTGACCGTTTCGCCATCGTCAACACCATCGCCGGCGGCGCCATCGCGGTGCCGTTTGCAGTGCAGGGCGGACAGGTGTTTATGAACTCGGCGTTCATTCAGGACGGCACGATTACCAACGCGAAGATCGGCAGCTACATCAGTTCCACCAACTACATCGCCGGCCAGCAAGGCTGGATCCTGAATAAAGACGGCACGCTTGAAATTAACGGCATCGTTCCGGGGCAAGGGCGTCTGGTGATCAACTCACTGAACGTCTCGGTCTACGACGCCAACAACGTGCTGCGTGTTCGTCTCGGGTATCTGGGGTAAACAATGGCGCTATTTGGACTGCGTGTTTTTAACGAGAGCGGTCAGCTCGCTATGGACACCAATAGCTTCACCTATCAAGTGATCTGGCAGGGCGTCATAGATTTCAGCGGGGCCGTGCCCAGCTACACGCTGAATATTCCTGGCTTCAATCCTGCCAATTGCGTGTTCATGATCATTCCGACGAGAGCACAGGATGTTCAATCGTCTGAGACTGATGGCAGTGGAAATCAAAAGTCTTACCCGTTTGTTACAACCTCAGCGGGCCAAGTCGTGGTGCTGAAGAAAAATCCATCTGCGAGCGCCGCGACGATTGGCTCGACGGTCATCGCAAAGGGTTATGCAATCAGGTATTCGACATGACCTATGGATTTCAGAGCATCAATGACAATTCATTTGTCCAGATTGATTCGGAGGCTCCAAGGCTCTGCCTTCTCACCAAAGGCTCCTATTCTGGCGTTGCAACTGCATCAGGAGTTTTTGCGCGTGCGGTGACCAGTCAGGATCCACCAATGGTTTTCATACGTCCAGATCAGGGCGGGGCGATTCAGGTTCCCATCTCGGTTTGGTTCACGGGCGGGCCGGGTAACTGGACTGGATTTTCCATGAACGCTTCAAGGGTAAATGAAAACCTCAGCGGACAGTATTTTGTGGCGGCCTGGGCTTCTATGGGCACCGCTTCGTATGGGATGCGTCTCTGGGACCCTAGCGGCGTCTTGGTGTACGACAGCGGCGCTCCGGCGGTGATCGTAACGTTCGCCGCAGGCGACTGGACCTATTTAGGAACTGAGCAGTTGAGTGTCGGGCGCAGATATCTTTGGGGCATAAATAAGAGTCTGGGGGTGGGGGAGTACGTTTCACTGAACCCTTTCACGATGAACTGCCATAACGAAGGCACTGGTGGCGGATGCGCCCTTGGGGTCGATTACGCCAACGGCCGAATCATCATGTACAGCCTTGCCTTTACGGCTTGGACCAACCAAGGCCATAGGCCATTCCTCTGTGCCAAGTTGCTGGCCTGAGACTTTTCATTTTCGGAGTAACTCAATGTCATGGCACAGACTGGGTACGGTTTCTGTTACCCAAAATTCAAGCGTTGTGACCGGCGTGAATACAGCTTTCGCAGCGAACACGCGCATCGGCGATGCTTTTATTGGCCCAGATGGGCGTCAATACGAGTTAGGCAACGTCGCAAGCGATACGGTAATTTCGATCATCCCGCCTTACCTTGGATCAACTGCTTCGGGCGCGAGCTATGCAATTGCCCCGATTCAAGGGTATCAGAAGGGGCTGGCAGATCAGGTTCGGGACTGGGTGAACACCTACGGCCCGAAGATGGCGGCTCTTGGCACCACGGGTAATTATGAAGTCCTGCCGCCGAGCAAGGGTGGCACTGGGATCACGGATCTTTCCGCTTTCATTCAAGGACTTCTCAATGACGTCGATGCGCCGGCAGCGCGCGCGACGCTGGTCGCGGCCAAGTCTGGCGTTAACGCGGATATCACGGAACTGTCTTCCCTCACAAAGCCCCTAACACTGCAGCAGGGCGGGGTGGCAGAAAGCTACATCGAAGGATTGTTACCGGTCTGGTATTCCGCAAACTCCATTGGGATTGACTCCGGCGCCGCATATGTTCCCGGCGCTGGCAAAGCTCTGAAAGTACCGTCGCCAATAGTGAAAACTGGTCTAGCCCCCGCTACGAATACTTGGTACTACATATATCTCTTCGATAACTTCGGCACGCCGGATATTAATTTCTCAACTACACCGCCTGCCTCACCTTATCTGGGAGCAGCACGAACGAAAGCCGGTGATAGCTCAATGCGTTTTATCGCAGCGCTCAGAGTTGGGGCCGCTGGGTTCAGGCCTTTCCTGTGTTCAAACGGTGCAGTTATCTACACTGAGGACGCTTCATCGACCCTGGCATTGTCAGGCGGGACTGCCACAACGTCTACGTCAGTTAACTGCTCTTCGTTTATCCCGCCTACAACGCAAAGATGCATTTTGATGCTTTACGCCGCTCCGAGTGGCGGTACGCTAATTGTTGGGTATGCCAACACAATTGAAATACTTTCATGCCCCGCCGGGAACAGATATCAGGCCGAAACGTTGTGCAGCTCAGTCCAAACGATTAACTACAGGAACAACGCTGCTGTCACGGTCGGCAGTTCTATCGGCGTGCGCGGTTACGGACTGGAGCGATAAATCATGCCTTATGCAATCACCAATATTGGATGGAGAGCGGTCGGCGAAGGATGGGAGTTGGCCGAGGGCGAAGCTTACACCGAGGAACTACCTGAGTGGCTGCTCATGGTTGCCGAGGAGCAGCGAATCGACACGGCTGCTAGGATCACGCTGGGCTCTCTAGTGACTGAAGCTGACAACGTAATCCAGCCACTGCAGGACGATTACGACGTGGGAGATATCACGGAGGGAAATCTTGCGAAGTGGAAAGCTTGGAAGAGATATCGCAGCGCTCTAATCAAGACGCCGGAGCGGGCTGGTTGGCCGCTCACCCCGGATTGGCCAGCAATTATATTTTGATATTCAAATCCTGATTTATCGGCTGTGTTTTCTTGCGGAACAATACGTTTAGTGTTTTTGTCCAAGGCTCATCCACGATATAGGTGAAACAAATCGACAATGCAATAGTTGATACTACATAACATATAAATGTTATGGGGATGGATTCTGTGGCAATGTATACTGATGATGCCACGCTGTTTAATGTCAGGAAGTGGGTTAGATATAACCCGAAAGATATCTCGCCAAGTTTCAGAAAAAAGCTATTGGAGAACGCAAGTTTCAATGCTCTGTTTATGCTAACAGATATAATTAGCAATGCCGCACCTACAGGATAGAAGAAATCGCTAGCAAAACCAGATATGGCATTCGGTAAAACAAGTGCGGATAGTGAAAGGGCGAATACTAGGGTTATAATTGATGCTCGTAGAGAGGTGCTTGATTTTCTTTCTGAAACCACCATGACTAGCACTGCTCCTATTATGAATTCGAAATAGTGCGTTCCGTAGGAAGTTGCTGCTAAGCAAATTAATATCGCTATTCGAATAGAGTTGTTGATATTTTTAGTAATGATAGCAGTGAATATTACTCCGATTACGGCAAATAGTTCGTATGATATAGTCCATAAGTTCGAATTGTATGTGTGGTTTGGGTTGAATGATACATAGTCGAACCATAATGATTCAAAAATTGCCAAGCTAAGACTTGGTTCGAATACGTACCAGCGCGCGAGCCAGTCAGATCCACTTAGCTTTGCTGCCGTTTGATTTTCGAAAAATCCGGTTTTATGAATAACGTATGCTAGAAGGCATATAGATAGTATGGGGATGCTTAGTCTTAGAAAACGTTTGGCTGATGCCTTTGCGCCATTGAAAAAACTCTCAGACTTAAATTTATCAAAAAAAAGATACCCGCTTAGAACAAAGAATAGCGAGACTGCAAAGTGCCCGTTCCATAAAGCGCTTATGAATGTTTGATTTATGAAATGGTTTCCAGAGATAAGCGAGTTATCGAACGACCTAAAAAAATGAAAGAGAGCAACCGACAATGCTGCTACACCTCGAATACCATCAAGGTGAAGTGTTCGATTTTTTTTAGTTGATAGATTCGTACTCATAGGCTCTTGATTCGTCGTTCGGAATATTTGTGGTTCTGAAAATCAGCCTCATTCTACCTAAGGCCCGCCGTCGTGCGGGCTTCTTTTTGCCTGGAGAAAATAGATGACTGCAACCGAAAAAGATCGCGACATCCTTGCGCGCACGCTGTGGGGTGAGGCGCGAGGCGAAGGTACGGCGGGGCAGATTGCCGTGGCCTGGACGATCCGCCACCGCGTGTTCGACGGAAAGGAAAAGTCGTGGTGGGGTGAGGGCTACGCTGGCGTTTGCCAGGCGAAGTATCAGTTCAGCTGCTGGAACAAGACCGACCCGAACTATCAGTTCCTGATCGGCGTGAAGCAGATCCCTTTCCGCGAACTGGCGCAATGTCGGATCGCTGCTGACCAGGTGATCGACGGCAAGGTCCCGGACCCAACCGGCGGCGCTACGCACTACTACGCGACCAGCATCAAAGCGCCGGCTTGGTCGACGAAGGCAAAGCAGACTCTCAAGCTGGGCGGTCACGTCTTCTTCAGGGATGTGCCGTGATGGTCGTTCCATGGAAAGCGGTAGGGGTTCTGATGCTGGTGCTCGCCGGCTTCGGCAGCGCCTGGCAGTTTCAGGATTGGAGATACGGCCAGCAGCTTGCTGAACAGGGGCGGCTGTACGCTGAAACCCTCAATCAAATGACCCTGGCTGCAGCGACGGCCCAGCAGGCCGAGCAGGACAAGCGGCTGGCGCTCGAGCAGCGGCTTGATGCAAGCGAAAAAACCCACTTCGAGAAAATGACCGATGCCCAAAAGAACCAGAATCGTCTGCGCGATCGCCTTGCCACTGCTGATGTCCGCCTGTCAGTCCTCCTCGACGCAACCGACATTGCCAAAGGCTGCGACGTGCCAGCCACCCCCGACACCGGCGGCGTGGATCATGCAACCGTACGATCCCGACTTGACCCGGCGCATGCTCAACGAATTATCGCCATCACCGACACCGGCGACCGTGGACTGATCGCGTTGCAGGCGTGCCAGGCCTATGTTCAAGAATTATCTCGCTGATGGGGGAAGGGGTCCTTGAATGGATTGTCTCCGCTGAGGATCCGAATCTGGGTTCGCAACTCAGCTATGTGCTTGTCGTTCGCCATCAGCTCCCAGTTACTTTTGGTCTCGATATCGGTCGCTCGCCGGCTTGCATCCGAGGCTTCTGACTTCGCAACGCTCAATTGAGAGCGGAGGGTTTCGCACTCGGCCGACTCGGCAGCGTGCATCTCAACCAGCTTGAATATCCGCTCCCTGGACTGTTGCAGCTGAAGGTTCAGTTCCTCGAACTCATTTTCGTAGAGGGCCAACTGGTGCCGGCAGGTTTCGAGCGGCGTCGGGCAGCCGAGCCAGTCGTCGGTGTTTTCGATATCGGAGGGATCCACGGGATGCGCCTTGCTTTGTACTGTTTGAATATACAGTAATCGAGGTGGGGGATGTGGGCGAGGGTGAGGCGACGAACTGTAGGATTTTGGTTTGGTGTTCGGTCGGCAGGACGCCGGGGATGGGTTGCGCAAAACCTCCTCTAGAGACCGCGTGTTTTCGTTTGCATAAGCACAAAAAAACGGATGTTTTGCTAGCAGTAAAATAGGATGTTATCCTTATAAAACAAGTGCTTGGGCCGCTACAGTTCCCAGCATGGGGTGCTAGGGGTCGAGTGTTCGAATCACTCCGTCCCGACCATATAATTCAATGACTTAGCCCAATCTGACAAGGTTGGGCTTTTTCATGCGTAGGGACTTTTGCGGGGGTTCATCCCGTTTTTCTCCTCAAGATGATCAGAGCCGGTCCTCGCGAACTGGTTGACCTCGATACGGACTTAGCCAAAGGCTGCGACGTCGGGTTGCGTGGGTCATGCGGTCGTATCCGCACGACTGCACCAATGTATGCGCAGCGAATAACGTCATCACCAACGCGGACATCCGCAGCCTCATTGCGCTTCAGGCAGGCAAGATGTCGATGAAAGCCATTATTTCCGATGTTAGACGACATTTCTTCCAGCGCGTCGCGTCTTTGAGGGTTATCAAGTTTCTTGCTTTTACAACTTAACACTTTCGAAATAGCGCCATAGTGCTGATGTTGCTTTGTAGGTCCGGTATATAGAAGTATATAGGCCGTAAGTATCTTTGACGCCAAGAAATATCGAGCTATAGTTTTTTTGCTGCAGACAAAATTCTATTTCTTGGATGATGAGGTGTTGCTAAATGGAAAGTAAAATTCACGCAAATAAGGGCTGGCAGCGTATCGGGAAAATTCCATCGGCAGGTAATCTTTATGCAGATGGTACATGGTGCTTCAATACTCGCGAGCGAGACGCCAGAACCTGTGATGCTAAAGGATGTGGTGTAGGCAAGGGTAACTACTACATTATGAATATTGATAAGGGCGACAAGAAGTATCCTTATAGCGGTGAGAAGGCAATAGTGGGGCAGGCAATATTTAGAGTCGGTGAGAATGGATCGCCAGAGGCGCTGGGTCTGCGAGGGGCTTTCAGTGGTGGTGAGGATGTGTGGATGATGATCAATGACACGTTCGATGGCCTTGATGACAATGACGGCTCCCTCCAACTCAGGTTTGTTCCGGCGGGAGGACGGTCGCTAGACCCGACAAACTCTCTCGGTGATCCCATCGGTACTCAATATCCAAAGGACACGTTCACGAACTAAGAATGGTTGCGTGTTTCTTGGCGTTTCTAGTTGTGCGGGATTATGATGGTCACATGATCCAATGGTTTTCGTTCGATTTAACTTTGCTGGCTGTGCAGTTGTTGGATTTTTCTGGTGCTACATATCAATAAAGTTGGAGGCTTGGGGGCGAGCACAAATAGGAGGTGCCACTGAGCGACTATCTGAGTCACTCTGTCCCGGTCGTTTAATTCATTTAAGAGGTCAATGCATTTTGTATTGGCCTTTTTAGTGCGTGACCCTTTGACTGGTGGTCGGTACATCGAAAGGCAAGTTGATTCCATTTATACTGATCGACGCGCCATTTTCATTGGTGGTCGATACAGTATTCTTCCCCTTCGAATATCAATACACCTGCAATTTATGACTTGCAGGTAGTGCAACCTAAAGCGGTATAAAGCTCCCGTAGAAAAGCCTTGGCATACGCCAAGGCTTTTTCGTTGCTGACGCGACCGTCGATAAAACTCAGGACAATCCAACCCTGCCGTCCCGAACCTGCATCAGTGCAAACCCCAAAAGATTCAGGCCTTTCCACAGATTTGGATCGTTCACATCTGCGTGATCCTGTGCGAGCCCAATTCCCCAAATGTCATCAACCGGGCTCGCTTCGACAATGACCCGAGATCCAGTGCGCATCAGGTATTCATTCAGTTCCGGGTTTTGGGAGAACTTGGCTTGGTTTGCCCGGACGACGATGTCGTATCGGTGTTGCAGCCAGCGTTGGTCGTTGAATCCGCGCACCTTGCGGCCGAGGGCTTTGGCGGCGTTCGGGGTCGGGGCCTGCAGCACTTGTGCACGAATGTCCTGATCGTCGAACAAGGCTGCCTTCTCGGCCATCATGAAGTGTTCGGCTGTCGGGTAGCGTTGCCCCTCGACAACGAATTCGGCTTCGTACCACTGGCTGAAGCACGAAGCCGTGACGGCGTTTTTGCTTCGCTGGTGTCCCCAGAAAAAGGTGAAATCCAGAGGCTCTCCAGCGTTGAAGCGAGTGCGTAGATCTTCGAGAAGTTTAGAGTCGTGCAATGAGATTTCCTCGGTAACTGACTTTCGACGTTACAGTTGCTGTGCGTGTCAGGGCAATACGCAATATTGCCCAGAGACTAATCCAGTGGGCCCAAGATCTGGCGGTAGTGTTCTTCGCCTTGAGGCGTCTGCCGGGTCAGGCGGATTTCCAGGCCTTGGGGGTTTTCTTTGCGGTTGCCGCTGAGCTGGCGCCACCCCATCTCTGGTTCCCAGACGCGTACTTGCAGGTCGCTGATGCTGTCGAGCACCGCCACTGCTTGTTTCGGCGCAGGCAACGGGTAGCGATCACGTGGCGTGGCGGCGGCGCGGTACAGGGTTTGATCTTTCAACCACCAGCGCACGCGCTGCAAGCCGTTCTGCGAGGTGGCTGCACTGCGGATCACGTCAAGACGAAAGCGCTGGTCGTCGGCGCTGCGCACGCTGATTGCCGCTGGCAGCTCGGATCGTTCGTCATCGTTGTCGTTCAACAGTGGTTCGCGCAGTTCGATGCTGGCGCGCAAGGCGATATCTCGTTCCAGTTGATGCAGCGTGCGCAGCAGTGCTTCGGTGTGTTCGGTGCTCGCCTGCAGGTGCGTGTCGGCGCGGGTCACGCTGTCCAGACCGCGCCAGGCAATCAGGCTGACGATCGCCATGAGCAGGATCGCGACCATCACTTCGATCAGGGTAAAACCCTCTTGCCGGCTATTCATGGCTGGTTGGCCAAGATCAATTTGCCCGTGGCTGTGCGTTGCACGGTGAGCGTGTTCTGGCCGTCCGAGAGTTGCAGTTGCACGGGTGAATCGAACCACTCGGCGTTCAGTATCAACGGCTGCCTGGGTGTCACTCGCACCTTCAGCGATGGCGTTTCCCAGTGACGAGGGCGCAGTTGCGGATCGGCGAGGAAGTGATCGAAGCCGGGGCCTTGTTCATTGCGACGGCTGAAACGAAAGCCGTTTTTGTCCGCCAGCCAAGTGATCGGGCGTCCATCGGCCAGGGCTTCGGCATGGGCAATTTGCAGCAACTGGATCAAGCGATTGGCGTCCCTGCGCAGCAGTTGCGCCGGGTCAGGCTTGATGCTCAGGCTGACGGCGGCGCTGGCAATACCGATGATGATCAGCACCACCAACAATTCGATGAGGGTGAAGCCCGTTTGTCTGTCCTTGGTCATACCGCAACGTTCCTTCGTTGTGAGTCCATCCTGGCGGATTCGAACCATCAATCCCGATAGAAAAGCGAATGTTGTCCTGTAGACTGCGACGCAGGACAACAGGGAGGTGTGGTCTTGGCATTTACTTTTCGCTTATCCGCAACGCAGCTTGTGCAATCGGCGGCGCTGATCGCGGCGCTGGCAGGGGGACTGTTCTGGTCTGCGCTGTTGCTGACGCCGGCACAATCCCACGTTCCGCCAGTGGCACCCCAAGTGCTGCCGACGCGCGCCGACACAGCGGCTTTGCAGTGGTTTTCCAACCAGCCGGCACCGTTGGATATCAAGGTTTCCGGAGTGCTGGCAGGGGCGCACGCTGCGGTGGCAATTCTAAGTCTCAACGACGGTCCGCCGCGCAGTTTTCTGGTAGGTGATCGCTTGGCCCTAGGTGTGCACGTGATAGCCATTGAACAGGATGCGGTGGTCATTGAGCGTGGCGCAGAACAGAGCCGATTAAAAGTCAGCACGCTGCCAGACTCCCCATCGCTGCCTCGACTGACTCGACCCTGAGCAGCGTCATTGGCGCTTTTCCTGCGGCCGGCCGAGTAAGGTTTCGAGTCGCGCCAGGGGTGGCGCCTGACGTTCGCGATCGGAAACCAGCAGCGTCACGCGCAGCAGTCGTCCGTCGGTGCTCGGAGTCACGCGTTGATCACAGCGCAGTTGCAGGCGACCTTGATCGCACTCGAAGGTTTTCACTCCCGGGGTAAAATCTTCCTCCAGACGCAGTTCGGCGAGCCGGGTCTGCGCCGCCAGCAAAGCGATCGAGCGATCGCGCAACAGGCCATTGCTCTGGGTCATCAGGCTCGCAACGCGAACGGCCGCAGACATGGCCACGGCGATGATCGCCAAGGCCACCAGAACCTCGATGAGGGTGAAACCTCGCTCCTTGCGCAACGCTTCCATGCTTGTCTCTGCGGTTGAAACCGGCCCGCAGAATAACACCCGTCCTTTGGCGAATGTGCAGAAAAACAGTGCGTTAATGATTGTTGTACGATGACTGGCTTTTGTTACACTGCGCGCCGAATGTAATCATGCCAAGGAAGGTTGAAATGGATTTCGCGCGCGTCAAATCTCAGTCCGCAGGCCGTCGAGGCCAGCAGGGTTTTACCCTCATCGAGATCATGGTGGTGGTGGTCATCCTCGGCATTCTGGCGGCGATGGTCGTGCCCAAGGTGCTCGACCGACCTGATCAGGCCCGAGCCACCGCGGCGAAACAAGACATCGCCGGCCTGATGCAGGCGCTCAAACTCTACCGCCTCGACCACGGCACTTACCCGACGCTGAATCAGGGGCTCAGGGTGCTGGTGGAGCGTCCGGCGGATGCGAAAAACAGCAACTGGCGCTCTTATCTGGAACGCTTGCCCAACGACCCGTGGGGTCGTCCTTACCACTATCTGAATCCTGGCGCCAACGGTGAGATCGACATCTTCTCTCTCGGCGCCGACGGCCAACCCGACGGCGACGGCGTCAATGCCGATATTGGTTCCTGGCAGCTCTGAGAGCGGCCATGAAGTCCTCCTCGCCACAGGCGCAGAAACAGCGCGGCATGGCCATTATCAGCGCCTTGCTGATTGCCGCCGTGGTTGCGGTGATCGCCGCGGGCATGCTCACGCGGCAGAGCGTTTTTACCCGTTCTCTTGAAGCGGAACAGTCCCGAGTGCAGGGCGCGGCCACGCTGTTGGCGGGGTTGGAGCTCAGTCGGCAACTGCTCAGGGACACGCGTCAACAGGACGCGCTGACCCGGCTCGACCAACCTTGGGCGCAGCCTGTCAAAAGCCACTTGTTGAATTCGCCGGGGGGCGGTTTCGAGGGGCGCATCGAGGATCAGCAGGGCAAGTTCAATCTGCGCAATTTACTCAGCAATGAGCGCGTCGATGGCGGACAGTTGCGCAGCTTCGAACGGCTCTGCGAAATGATCGGAATCGATGCTGCCCTCAGCCAGCGCATTAGCCAGCGCGTCATTGCCTCCTACCCGAGAATGCCCGATCTGCAAGCCGCCGGTCAGAGTATGGCGCAGACGGGTTTCGACGGCGTCCGTGCGACGTCGCCGAGTGCGCGTCGAAGGCCCTTGCCGGCTACTCAGCCGATGTTGCGCAGCCTTGATGATTTACGGGGCCTCGAAGGCATGAACGAGCAACTGCTTGGGCGTTTGAATCAGTATGTCAGCCTGATTCCGGCCAAGACCTGGGTCAACGGAAATACTGCCAGCGCCGAGGTCTCGGTGGCGGTGGTACCGGGTTTATCGCTCGCGCAGGCCAGGGCCGTGGTGGGAGAGCGCGATCGTGGCCAGTGGTTCATCAATCGCGGGGACTTCGTCAACCGTCTGCACTTGCCGCATCTGACTGTCGACGGACTGAACGTCGGCATCAGCAGCGATTGGTTTCTGCTGCGCGGACACGCGCGTCGTGACCAGCGCCGCGTCAGCCTGGATGCGCTATTGCATCGACCCGCCGACGACATGCCGAAAGTGATTTGGTCGAGGCTCGGCGTATGACTCGTCTGCGCGTCGCCTTGCCGCCGCTGGCGGGTTTGACCTCAGACTCTGAGGTTGAATTTGCGCGCTTGGATCGGCACGACCAGGTCAGTCAGACCGGTGTCAGTACGCTGTTGCTGATTGAACAGGAGTGGCCGTTACTGCCCGTCGAGTTTTTTCTGCATCCGGCGGACAGCGTACTGACCAGTTTGCAGTTGCCACCGCTGACGCCGGTGAAGATCGATGCGGCGGTGAAGTGTGCCGCGCAGGCGCTGATTCTGGGGGGCACTGAACAAATGTACGTTGCACACAGTGCTCGTGAGGTCTCAGGGCAAGTGTCGCTGGCCTGGCTCGCGCAGGCATCCCTGGATCGTTTCGGGCTGTTATTGGCTCAGCACCGATTGAAGCTGCGAGGCCTTTACCCGGCGCCTTACGCTTTGCCGGTGCCAGCGCAGGGGCAGGTCAGCGCCTGCGTGTTGGACGGGCAATTGTTGCTGCGCTTCAGCCGCGCACAGGCTTCGGTAGAACCGTTGGTGCAGGAGCGTCTGGATGAACTCGTCACCAATGGTCGCGGCGTGCAGTGGATCGGCGCGGATGCTCCTGCAACAGTCGTCGAACCACAACCTGCGGAGCAGCGCTGGTGTGGCGTTGCGCCGGGATGGGGGTTGCATGCAGGCATCGGCAAGGCTGCCGGGCACACAATCGGTTGGGGCAGGACAGCCTTCTGTTGTGCCTTGGCGATTGCGATCTGGGTGTCTGGGCTGAACCTTTACGCAGCTCGTGAAGTGACCCGGGGAGAGCAGCTCAAGGCGCAAATGAGCCAGCGGGTGAAGCAGGCTTTTCCAGAGTTGCCGGTGATTCTCAATCCGTTGCAGCAGGCTCGCCAGCAACTGGCGGCTCGGCACAATGGGGTGGCGGCCGACGCGAATCATGGGTTTGCCTACCTGGTGCAACACGCCGCGAGCGCGCTGCCGTTTATGGCGGGCAGCGTCCAGCGCATGACCTTTGAGCAGGGACGTTTGCAGTTGGAGTTGGCTGCCGATACTGCGCAGGCACCCGCCGACGGCGCATTGCCGGGAGCGCTGACGCAGGCAGGACTGGTCGCCAGACGCGAAGACAACGTGTGGATTTTCAGCCCGCAGGTTGAGCCGGCAGCGGTTGAGGACGATGCCGTCATGGACAGCGATGATGAATAACCTACTGGCGATCTATCGGGCTCGCTGGCTGCTGCTGCGAGCACAGATTCATCGGCATTGGGCGCCGCTGACCTTGCGCGAAAAACGCCTGGTCGCGGGCACCGCATTGATGTTGGGAGGCATGCTGATCTGGCTGCTGCTCGTCCAGCCACCGCTGAAAAAAATTGAGCATTGGCAGACCGAAACGCCGAAGTTGCGTGGCCAGGCCGAAGCGCTGGATCTGTTGTTGCGCGAGGTGGCGACAGCGCCCATTGGGCAAAACGTCGAGCGGTCATTGCAGCAATCTCTCGATGGCAACGGGCTGCTTGGTCACTACCAGTTGCACGCAATTGGCACCGCTTGGCAGTTGACGTTCGAGGATGCGCCCGCTGATGCCGTCATCAGTTGGCTGTTAATCCACCCCGTGCAGTTTTCACTTGAAGTGGTCGAGGCTCGTTTGCAGCGTGCAAGTGAGGTCAAGGTCGATGATACGGCAGGTACTCTGTCGGGAACCGTTCGCATGGATCAGGCGCTGGGCGCTAAGGAAGCTTCATGAAGTGGTCAGGTTCCAATTATGTACGTACGGCCGCGCCGTTTCTGTTGTTGGCACTGAGCGCGTGCAGCAACACCAGCACCACGCCGCAGAATCAGCCGCCGTTGCTGGTCGACAGTGAACTCGGTCGACCTCTGGCCAACACCCAGCGCAGCGGCGACGCGGTGCTCGACCGCGAGCGCGCGCAGGCGCAGGCGCGACCGGCGCCGAAGCAATTGCACAACATCAGCAAGAGTGCGCGCAGCGGCTCAGCCTCATCGGGCATTGCGTTGCCGAGCAATCCTTTGGGCGATCAACCGGTGACGCTGAATTTTGTCGATGCTGATATTCAAGCGGTGGTGCGGGCGTTAGCGCGTTCGACTGGGCAGCAGTTTCTCGTCGATCCACGGGTCAAGGGCACGCTGACGCTGGTATCGGAAGGTCAGGTGCCGGCGCGGCAGGCGTACGACATGTTGTTGGCGGCGTTGCGCATGCAGGGTTTCAGTGTGGTTGATGTTGGCGGTGTAGCGCAGGTAGTGCCGGAGGCGGATGCGAAGTTGCTGGGCGGGCCGATTTACAGTGCCGATAAGCCGGCCGGTAACGGCATGCTCACGCGCACGTTTCGGCTGCAATACGAGAATGCGGTGAACCTGATTCCGGTGCTGCGGCCGATTGTTTCGCCGAACAATCCGATCAACGCTTACCCCGGCAATAACACCATCGTCATCACCGATTACGCGGAGAATCTGACCCGCGTTGCGCAGTTGATCGCGAGCATTGATTCACCGAGCGCGATCGACACCGATGTGGTGCAGATCCAGAACGGCATCGCCGCTGACATCGCGCCGATGGTCGCGGATTTGCTCGATGCGCCGGGCAATGATCCGACGCAGAAAATTGCGGTGATCGGTGACCCGCGCTCCAACACCATCATCATTCGCGCGGGTAGCCCGGAGCGCACGGAGCTGGCGCGTAACCTGATCTACAAACTCGACAATGCGCAGAGTAATCCGAGCAATTTGCACGTGGTTTATTTGCGTAAC
>Ga0163162_10000213_pt1 | contig 53744 bp, 47 predicted proteins | sample S55metaG_FD_115310 | JGI IMG/M metagenome (GOLD analysis project Ga0163162, IMG submission 115310) | Switchgrass rhizosphere microbial communities from Kellogg Biological Station, Michigan, USA - S5-5 metaG | ecosystem: Host-associated > Plants > Roots > Rhizosphere > Soil | place: USA... | reverse complement strand
TCCAGGGCTTCGGTACCACCTATTTTCTGGATGTCTTCCGTAAATTCTTCCTGTGCGACCCATAATACGTCATCGATGGTGACGATACCCAGCAGAATATTGTTGTTATCCAGGACGGGCAGTGCCACGCGGTTGTTCATTTTAAAAGCTTCGCTTGCTTTTTCCTGGTCATCGTCTACGTGGAGGAATATATACCGATTGTCAATTACGTCCTCGATCTTTTTCTCCGGGTTGGCCAGGATGATCTCCCGGATACGAATGTCATCGATGAAGACGCCTTTATCATCCACTACATAGATCACGTCGATGGTCTCGCTGTCCTTTCCGACTTCGCGGATGTGCTCGATGACCTCTTTCACCGTCCAGTCTTTTTCGACGGCTATATAGTCGGGGGTCATCAGTCTGCCCACGCTGCTTTCGGGATAGCCCAGCAGGGCGAGGGTGATCTTTCTTTCTTCGGGGTCCAGTGTCTTGATGAGCTCCTTCACTACTTCGCTGGGCAGCTCTTCCAGGAAGGCCGTACGGTCATCCGCGGATAGGTCATTCAGCAGTTCGGCCGTTTTGAATGCGGGCAATTCCTGTATGATCCTTTTCTGGGTGGGGAAGTCCAGGATCTTGAAAGTACTGGCTGCCCGGTGGGTGCTCATATTGCCGATGATCTGGACTTCATAATCGGGGAGTTCATAGATCAGCCCGGCGACGTCACTGATATTCTGGTTGTTTAGGAATTCCCTTATCTGCAATACGTCTTCTGACTGGATGATTTCCAGGAACTGCTGCTGCGGCGTAGCATTTTCTTGCTCTAAAGACATGGGTTCAAACCTACGTTCAAAAAGTGAAATGGACAAACATCAGTTGGTTGGCCATGAAAAATGTTCGGGGATGGGGCGCCGTCGGCTAGGTTCATCTTCACCGTTGAAAAGACATTATGGCCGAAGTTAAACGTACACCCAAAAAGTCAAATGGACAAACAAGTGTTGGTTGGCCCTGTAAAAAAGCGGTAACTTGTCGCGCTAAAAACAGCAAATCAAAGGATGATATTACCGTCGCTTGTTATAGCTCCCACCGGCGGGAAGGGCAGAGGGGTATTTACAACGGAAGATATAGAAAAAGGGACTGTCATAGAGGTATCCCCTGTCATTGTCATGAGCCGGGAGGATCGGAGGCTGCTGGACCAGACCTTACTGCATGATTATATATTTGAATGGGGTGTCGATCCGAAAGGGTGCTGTATGGCGCTGGGCTATATACCCATCTATAACCATTCCTATCGCAGTAATTGCGAATATGAAATGGACTATGAAGCGGGACTGATATCCGTCAGGTCGGTGCGGTTCATACAAGCCGGAGAGGAGCTATCCATCAACTACAACGGGGATTGGAACAATGAAACCCCCGTTTGGTTTGACGTACAGTCCTAGGTCGCGGATCCGGCATGTGCTGCCGGATCAATGCTTTCTTTTCCGGCTTAGGACCGGGGAATAGCGCAGGCCGACGTTAATGCCCACACTGCTCATCCTGATCCTTCCAAAGCCCAGATCGCTCAAAGGCAGCTGCATATAGGGAGCCACCATGATGGAGAAGTCATTGCTGATGCCCGCCTCCACGCCAAAGGACAGGTTGGCGGAGGATAAGACGCTCTGTTTATTGGTATATTGAAACTCCCTGCACACTTCCCTTCCAAAGAAATCAAAATAGTATTTGGAACGTTCGCTGCCGAACAGGTAGGTAGAGATGCCGCCGCTGGCGAAGAAGACGGTGTTGCCTGTCACGCTGAAATCGTAGCGGACATTGACAGGGATCTCCAGCATATTCATCGTGCCCTTTATAAAATCCACGCCCTTAAGGCCGACGGAGGGGTAGTAGTCGTGAGGTACTTTGTAGTCTGTGCCCCTGGCGGTGTAGTTCTTCCTGGAGTAAAGCAGGCCTGTTCCCAGGTGCAATCTGTCCAGGATCTGGTAGTCTACCGTGAGGCCGATGCTGCTGCCGGGTTTATCACCTGCGAGGGCATTGACGGACGCGAAATCGGGCGCTATCTGCAGACCAAAGGTGAGGGGCCTGCTGATCCGGAGAGAGGGGCCGCTTTTCTTACCCGGGTTAGTGGGTGTCTGGGCGGTGTATGCTCTCAATGCGGAATCACTGACGGTAGGGTGGCTTCGCAGGAACTGCGGACGCTGGATAAAGGATCGGGAAGGGCCGGAGGGTTCTGCCGGTCCGGACGCACTGGTGGATGCTGTATTCGTGTGGGTCGTGGACGGTGTGTTAAGGTCCGACGTTTGTATCGATCTATCTGTATTGTTTGACGATCTGCCGTTGGCGCCAGCGCGGTCATGTGGATGGCGGTTGCGGGAGCCAGTGGTGGCTGCCAGGTGGTTGCTGGTGGTGGCCCGTTGGTTGCCGGTGGTGGTTGCCAGGCGATCGCCGGCGGTGGTTGTCAGGGGGTTGCCGGTGGTGGCCGTTGTCGGGCGATTGCCAGTGGTGGTTGCCGGACGATTACCATTGGTTGTCGGGCGATTGCCGGAGGCATCATGGGATGCACCGGAGAGGCTGGCGTCAGAGAGGTCTCTGGTGAGGCTTTTGGCGGCGCCATCGGATCTTCCGGCAGGTCTGCCGGCTGCGTCCGGGGATATCCCGGACCTGCCGGACGGGGATCCGGATGCCCCTTCTCCGGGTGAGGGTACAAATGCATTGGATGTACCGCCGGAAGCTACGGAAGAGTCGATGTTTTGACTTTGATCCTGGTGGTACGGTGTGGAAGTAGATTTATCTCTATAATCAGGGTTTTGAGTTGATGAATCGGATGCCATGGTACCCGGCTGTTGTTGCGGGGTCTTGACGACCGTCAGGGGCGGGCTGCCAGAGTTTTCGGCCTTCCGTCCTTTGGCTTGTTTTACGAAATAGTAGGAGACCCCCACGATCAGAAGGATCACCGGGGCATATTGGAAAGGGAGACGCCGGAAGCCGCGTAAACCGCGGGAGACATCCGGGCCGGCCCTGCCCAATTCCTTGTCCAGGCGAAGTTCCAGTCGTTCCCATGCCTGGGGACCCGTAAGGTCTCCAGGGTCATGCTGACTGGCAGCTTCCCGGCTAAGGCGGTCCAATTCATTATCGGATAGGTTCAACATATGCTTTATGATCGGTTTTTTTTGTTAAGATCTTTCTTAGGTTCTCTCTTGCTTTTGAAAGATTGGATTTGGAGGACCCGACGGAAATGCCCAGATGGTCGGCAATTTCCTCATGGGTCAGTCCCTCGATGACGAATAAGTTAAAAACGGTGCGATAGGCCGGGGATAGCAGCCGGATGGCTTCGATGATCTCTTTATAGGACAATACGTCGAGGCCTGTTTCCTGTTTGTCGGCTATGTTCTCAGTGTCTTCGGACAGCATTTGTCCATTGATGTAGGATGCGTTCTTCCGATAGTGGTCGATGCAGGTGTTGACAAGGATGCGTTTGAACCAGCCTTTAAGGGAGGCGGTGACATCGGTGTGCCGTGCTTCCTCGAATTGACCGATGTTCCTGAACAGCTTGATAAAGCCTTCATTCATGATCTCTTCTACTTGTTCGACGTTGTTTTGGTAGCGATAGCATATTTTCATAGCATAGTCCTTGAGCATCAGGTATAGCTCTTTCTGGCTAGCCCGGTCGTTGGCCCTGCAGCCTTCTATCAAAGCGAGTATTTGCGTGTTTGCCGCGATCAAATTATGTGTAGCGTTAAATGGTGAGCGCTGATATTGTTAAAACGCGCAAACTACCTTCTGCCATTAGAAAATTACGATAATGATATGTTAATGGTTGCTTTACTCCCGTAAATTGTTTGTCTTTTAAAGGAGTTCGTGAAATGAGGATTTGACCTTATTTGGGCAGGCCTGTGCTTATTACGGAAAGATCGGCTTTTACGAAGAGCTGCGCCTGGAGGGATATATCACCCGCCAGGAGACCGATCATCTTTAACTCCTTGATATTCCCTCTTGTATAGAGGTTGGGGCCCAGGGTCCTGTTCAGCTGGGCGTCCAGGAGGGGCATATTGGCCTTTAGCATGGCCGCCAGGTCATAAAAGGAATTGCCCTGGATATTTTGGCGGATCTTCTTTTTGAAAAAGGTGCGGGCGATGAAGATCATCATGTCTCCGTCGAGGGTATATTTAAGATCGGGGATGGTAAGGGCTTGTTTTACGGGGTCCAGCACGGGTGTGCCCCAAAGGCGGACCTGGCCTCTGCGGCTGCCCCCAAAATCGACTGTCAGCTCCACCTGGTGATGCCCAATGCCTTTGACATTGAGGTCTTTGATGGTAATGGTCTGGCCTTTTACCAGGAAGGACCTGCCTTTCAGGCTGTCGTTCAGCAACTTACTTATGAACCCATAATTATAGTTGGTGCCCATGTATAATGAGATGCCGTTATCCCTGACGTTGCTGGTGAGGGGCGGAAGGGGAGGGATCACGGAAGATACGTTTGATTCCGATGTCAGCTGCGGCCGGCAGGTCAGGCCGATGTTGATGCGAAACGTATCCTGAACATAGTTGAGCGGGCCAACCCGTACGGCCAGGGGATTCGTGATGAGGTAGCCATAGGGCCCCAGGGGCATGCGTTGCCAGGCCCTGATGGCTGAATGATGGAGATAGCCTGTGAAGTCCAGGCCGGCGAGGGTTTGATCGAGGATCGAGCAAAAGCTGGTGATCGAGCTGCGGATGCTGTCCACGATCATCTGGGTCATATCCATGGAAAAGACGGACATGATGCATTTATCCTGTGGCTTGAGCAGATCCAGCCGGGTGATGGTCCTTATCTTATAATTTGGCAGCAAGGTAAGCTGGGAGCTGAGATTGATGTCTACTTTCCGCATGGGCTCGGAGCTGAACCCGCAGTTGCCGGAGATCCAGGGAGAGACGGGCTTCCCGAGGGCGCAGAGGCATCGGCCGCCCGCTACCTGGTAGCTTCCGCCCATTTGAAGGAAGATCTTATTATTGGTGCAGCTGAGGTTGAAGCCGCTGCGGACGAAACGGTATTTATAGCGAAACTCGCAGGAGGTCTGCAGGTAGGAGGGCCATCCTTCGGACGTGAACTCTTTTGGTACGATGGTGTCTGCTATTTGGATCAGGGGGCGCCCGGCGACCTTCAGGGGCAGGTCGATCTCGGAGGCCGGCAGCGGAGGCAGGCTGTCCGGCACCAGGGCGGAAATGGCGGCCGGGGAGCTTATTTTTTTGGATGAGGAACACGAGCAGATGCAGGCAGTCAAAAGCAACAGCCAGATCAGTGATCTTTTGCGGAGGTTGTCAACCATTCTTTTTTAGTATTATCGATGACGTCCAATAGCCCATCTGTGAACTTGTCCTCCGGCAGCTGCCAGAACATGATGCCTCCCAGGCGCCGGTCCATGGCATACCGGGTCTTGAGCCGGACGGACAGGGTGTCGTCGAAGGTAACAAAGAGTTTTTGCCGGGCGTTGTACATATACGGCGCTTGCGCGACCGGGTCCCAATGAAATACGAAGCCGCTGTCCCTGGACAGGATGGTAGCCTGGTCGCGATAGGACACGCCGCGCTTGAAACGACAGGGGCGATAGAGCCCGTCATTGATGCTGTCGACGCCTTCGAAGATGCGGGCGTAAAAGGCAACGCCGATGGCGAGCTTAGCCGGGGGAACGCCGATGGATTCCAGGTAGCGAACAGCATTATCTGTCGACTCTTTCTGCTGAGGTGTGGAGTACAGCGGCGTATGGTGCCCTGAGACGGTGTCATAGCCGCTGACAAGGTCATAGGTCATGAGGTTGATATAATTCACCCGGGGGGTGACTTTTTTCCAGTCGATGGAGGTGGTGAGATATTTGGTAAATCCGCCGGCGGCAAAGCTGATCTCACTGGTCTTGTCCAGCTTTTTGCGCAGCCGTTTGATGAGGAGGGTGAAGTGATCCTTGTCTTCCGGACCGTACGGATACCCGGGGACGTTAGTTAGCGCCGGGTATTCCCAGTCGAGGTCGATACCGTCCGTGTGGAAATAGTCTGTGAGTTCCTTTACGGAGCTCACAAACTCGTTGCGGCCTTCGCGGGTGGCGAATACCAGGGGGCATGTTTTGCAGCCGCCCCACCCGCCCAGGGAAAGGATCACTTTCAGTCGGGGGTTCCTGCTTTTCAACTCAACCATGTGCAGGATGGTGGCGGTGTCCCTGGCGTTGCTGACGGAGAGGCGATTGCCCTGCAGGTGGCAGAAGCTAAAAAGGATATGGGTGAGCTTTTCGGTGGCAAAGCTGTCCAGGGCGCTGCTTCTGCCGGCGTAATAGCCGATGACAGCGGGCTGGGGGGGAGCGGCGAGCTGTGAGCCGTGCGCTTTGAGGGAGGAAGGGGCCTGGGCGAATGATATGATGGCGGAATGGGCCAGTAAGACTGTGAAAATGAAGGAACTAAAAAAATGATTGGTCATAAATAATCGCTTGGTTGACATGATAGGCAAGCATTGCCGGAGAGCCGGCTGTCTGATCCAGTACCGAAAATAAGCTGCTTGTAATGGACCGCCAAAAGGAAAATAATGAATAAGCAACTTGCCAGGAAAATCACTCGTACCGTAAGATATGCAAACAAAAAAGATATGGCTCCCGGCGCTCGTGCTGCTCTGTTCGGTGTATGGGCTCCTCTCTTGCCGGAAAGAAAACCTGAACGGCATCCATTCGGCGACCGATTCCACGGCGGTCTTTTCCGCTACGGTAGATGGTGCGGATTGGTCGACTGATTCCGTCTCTGCCTTTTTGGTGGGGGATGATCGCGGCAAGTTCAGGGTCATGACCATTTCGGGTTATACGTCCAAACGTGTGATCTCTATCAGCCTGAGGGATACTTCTTCCGGCTCCAACGACAGCACGATGTCCCTGCAGCAATATCCACTGGAGAGTTGGGGAAATGCGTCTGCATTTGCCTACGGCAATAACAGGATCTACTTTGGCCCGAATGTGACCTGGCAGGAGCAGGGGGAGGCCATCAGCGGGGAAGCGAATGTAACTGCCAGCGATGGGGTGAATAAAAGGATCTCAGGGACTTTCAGCTTTGTCGCCAGGGTGCTGGTGATCGGCACTGGAGGATCGGCTCTTTCGATGGACTCTGTACATGTGACGAATGGCGTATTCAAAAATATACCGTATAGTTATTTGAAGCATCCTTAGGGGATAATGGAGATATAGGCTATTTTTATGACAGTTAAATAATAGCCAATGTCTTCAGGTGAAACGAACCGGGAATTTTCCCGGGGTGGCTGGAATAGAAGGAATTTTCTCTCAAATGCGCTGACTGTGCTGGCCGGAGCCTCGCTGCTGAAGCCCCTGGGCGCTCGGGCGGATGGGGGTGGCCGGTATGGGGCCGGACAGGTACCGGAGGCCGGGCCGATTGAGATGACGATCCGCCAGGCCATCGATCGCATTGTGGCCGATATTCCGGGTGCGCCTTTTTCTTCCACGGTGGATACGGTGAAGTCGGGCGATCCATCTCAGCCGTTGAAGGGGATCGTCACCACCATGTTCGCCACGGATGAGGTGATTGAAAAGACGATCCGCCAGGGCGCCAATTTCATCGTTGCCCATGAGCCCACTTTTTATAATCACCAGGATGAAACAGCATGGTTGGAAGGAGATAAGGTCTATGCCTTTAAAAAGGAACTGCTGGAAAAACATAATATAGTGGTATGGAGGTTCCATGATTACTGGCATACTTTCCGTCCTGACGGCATTTTGATGGGAGTGCTGGTGGCGATGGGCTGGGATAAATATTATAATGCGGGTGAACCGGAGATCATCACGGTCCCTGCCGTTTCATTGAAGGACATCGTGCGCACAGCGAAGAAAGAATTAGGGATCGATAAAATGAAGATAATCGGGGACCTGCCGGATATGTGTCAGCGCATCGTGCTATCACCCGGGGCTGCGGGGGGGCGGCGGCAGATAGAGATGCTGCGTAAATATGAGCCGGACCTGCTGATCTGCGGGGAGCTGAATGAATGGGAGACGAATGAATATGTCAGGGATGCCCGGTATCGGGGACAAAAGGTATCTTTGGTGGTGTTAGGGCATGCCGTGAGTGAGGAGCCGGGGATGCAGGCCCTGGTGCCCTGGCTGGAGGCAAGGCTGCCGGGTGTGCCGGTGAAGCATTTTGCTTCGGGAGATCCGTTTACATGGGTGTAAGTATATAAAATGAAAGAACCCCGGCTGGAAGGCCGGGGTTTTGTTTTATTTGGCGAATTCGGACCGGATGACGTTCAGGGCCCCTCCGGCCTTGAACCATTCGATCTGCGGCTGATTGTAAGTATGATTCAGCGTGACCTCGTCCTTGCTGCCGTCCTTATGATTGACCACCATCGTCAGGGGCTTGCCGGGTGTGAAGCTGGTCAGCCCTTTGATATCGATGGTATCGTCTTCCTGTACCTTGTCATAGTCTTCCTTATTGGCGAAGGTGAGGGCGAGCATTCCCTGTTTTTTCAGGTTGGTCTCGTGAATACGGGCGAAGCTCCTTACCACGATAGCGCGGACGCCCAGGTGACGGGGCTCCATAGCTGCATGTTCCCGGGAAGAGCCTTCTCCGTAATTCTCATCGCCTACGACGACGGAGCCGATGCCGGCTGCCTTATAGGCGCGGGCGGTTGCCGGAACAGGACCATATTCCCCGGTGAGCGCATTTTTAACGGAATCCGTCTTTTCATTGTAGAAATTGACGGCGCCGATAAGCATATTATTGGAGATATTGTCCAGGTGGCCCCGGAATTTCAGCCAGGGACCGGCCATGGAGATGTGGTCGGTGGTGCATTTGCCCTTTGCTTTAATCAGGAGCTTCAGGCCTTTCAGGTCCGTACCTTCCCATGCGGCGAAAGGAGCCAATAATTGAAGGCGCTGTGAGTCTTCTTTTACCACTACCTGTACGCCTTTGCCGTCTTTGGCTGGGGCCTGGTAGCCGGCATCTTCCACCGAGAAGCCGTTGGGAGGCAGCTCTACGCCCGTTGGCTCATCCAGCATCACTTCTTCGCCTTTTTCATTCTTTAGCTTGTCTTTCAGGGGGTTGAAAGTCAGGCTGCCTGCGATGGCAAAGGCGGTGACGATCTCCGGTGAAGCGACAAAAGCGTGTGTGCTGGCCAATCCGTCATTGCGCTTGGCAAAGTTCCGGTTGAAGGAGGTGATGATAGAATTTTTACGATTAGGGTCGTCTATGTGACGGGCCCATTGTCCGATGCAGGGTCCGCAGGCATTAGCGAGTACTACGCCCCCGATCTTATCGAAGGTGCGGAGGAAACCGTCCTTTTCGATGGTGTACCGGACTTGTTCAGAACCTGGCGTAATGGTGAATTCTGCCTTGGTTTTCAGGTTCTTATCAATGGCTTGCTGGGCGAGAGAGGCACTGCGGCTGATGTCTTCGTAAGAGGAGTTGGTGCAGGAGCCGATAAGGGCTACTTCCAGGCGTTCCGGCCAGTTGTTGGCTTTGACAGCCGCTGCAAACTTGCTGATGGGCGTGGCCAGGTCGGGTGTAAAAGGCCCATTGACATATGGCTCCAACTCGTTGAGGTTGAGCTCGATGACCTGGTCGTAATATTTTTCGGGATTGCTGTATACTTCCTTATCGGGACGCAGGTAGTCCCGGATGCCGTCTGCCAGGGCAGCTACTTCCGTGCGGCCGGTGGCTTTCAGATAATCGGCCATTTTGGAGTCGTAGCCAAACAGGGAGCAGGTAGCCCCGATCTCGGCGCCCATGTTGCAAATGGTGCCTTTACCGGTGGCGCTCAGGCTGTCGGCGCCTTCTCCAAAATATTCCACGATAGCCCCGGTGCCTCCTTTTACGGTGAGCTTACCGGCTAACCAAAGGATAATATCTTTCGCGCTGGTCCAGCCGCTCATTTTCCCGGTAAGCTTAACACCGATCAGCTTGGGCATCTTCAGTTCCCAAGGAAGGCCGGCCATCACGTCTACTGCGTCTGCGCCGCCGACGCCGATGGCTACCATGCCCAGTCCCCCTGCATTGGGAGTGTGGGAGTCGGTGCCGATCATCATACCGCCGGGGAATGCATAATTTTCCAGGACAACCTGGTGAATGATGCCAGCGCCGGGCTTCCAGAAGCCGATGCCGTATTTATTGGAGATGGATGCGAGGAAATCGTATACTTCTTTATTTACGTCCTTGGCTGTGGCCAGGTCGCTGACAGCGCCGGTCTTGGCTTGTATGAGGTGATCGCAATGTACGGTGGAGGGGACCGCTACTTTATCACGTCCGCAGGTCATGAACTGCAAAAGGGCCATTTGTGCGGTGGCATCCTGCATGGCTACGCGATCGGGTGCAAAATCTACATAGTCTTTACCTCTTTCATAGGCTCGGGTGGGGGTTTCGAACAGATGGGCGTACAATATTTTTTCAGCAAGCGTGAGGGGAGTGCCTACCAGCTTACGGGCGGCGTCTACCTTTGCCGGCATGTTTCCGTATAACTTTTTGATTAGATCCAGGTCGAAAACCATAGCGAATTGTTTTTTATGTGTTAAGCTTTGACTACCATACCGTATCATTTCAAACGGGCTGGGCTTCTACCGGCACCAAAGGTGCCTAACAGGGCCAATGATGGTCCTTCGGACGCCGGCCCTGTGGTCCGGCCGGCGGGCGCAGGCCCTGTGGGCCTGCAAGTTACCTAAAAAATAGGTTATTGTGTCAATATCATGCTGTGGGGTTTGTCGTTTTTTTTTAATTTAGCAGTATGAACAGACTGAAGCATTTCATCGAATGGCAGGTATTCGGCGTGTGCTCGGCCATCGGGGAAAGAATGGGCATCGCCACTTCCCGGATCCGGACATGGTTTATCTATATTTCATTTCTGACCATGGGTTCACCATTGATCATTTACTTTATCCTGGCGTTCTGGATGAACATCAAGCGATATATTTTTTCCGCGCGCAGGAATCCCGTAAAATATCTTTAGCTGCAGCCTGATTGCCTGCCCGTTTTTTCGTATCTTACTGTAGGCCCACATCCCAATCCCGTTGTTAAAGTGATGGTTCACTATTGAGCGCCTGGCCTGATCAGGGGCAAATTATGTACAGATAAAATAACTGCCTTGTTCCAGTTTGATTTTTCGTATACGGATTATGAGCTGTTGCAGAATGATCTGGCTCAACGGCTGAATGCACGGGTGATCAACCATAGGCTGGTGTTTCCCGAGGCCATTGCAACCGGCAGCTTAACCTTTGTCCGTCTGCCGAACGGGATCAATGTCAATGTCATCAATTGCAGGTTCAACCAGGATTGGTTCCTCCTTCGCAGGAAGATAAAAGAGGAATACTATACCCTCCGTTTCCACGAACTGACCATACCGGATACGCTGGAGATACGCATCGGGAAGGAGCGCCTGAAGGAATCCAATACGACCCGTTCCATTGCCTATCTTACAAATACCTTGTCCGAATGGGCGTACCTGGGAGCGCAGGGGACAGCTTATAAGGGGATCGATGTCCTCTTCGATGCCAAATGGCTGGGGGGCTACCTGGGCGTGAATGATATCGATGATGTCCTCTCCACCTACCTGACCCTTCAGGTGGAAAATGTGCATACGGAACCACTGGACAGCGAGTACCGGCGGCTTATCCAGGAGATCATGGAGGTGGACGATGAGAATCCCATGCGGCTGGCCATTATTCAGAACAGGGTCATGTTCCTTATCGAGCGATTTTTCACCAGGGTCTACGAAAGACGCAAGAACTCTCATTTCGATATTCCTTTGTCCAAGACGGATATCGACCGGATGATGCAGGTGGAGTCGGCGTTGACCAGGGATATTTTTGAGCCCGCGCCTACCATCAGCCAGCTGGCGAAAATGGTATCCATCAGCGAATCGAAGCTAAAAAAGGATTTTAAGCTCATATATGGACTTCCGGTATATGAATATTTTCAGAAGATAAGAATGCAGATCGCCAAAGACAAGCTATTGTCCGGCGCTCACTCTGTAAAAGAGGTGGCTATGGAGCTGGGCTATTCCAATCTCAGTAATTTTACGATCGCTTTTAAGAAAGAATTCGGGCTCCTGCCCAGCAAGCTGCTGAGTGCTTACTGATCACAGACGACTGATTGTGAGCTGTCTGCAATCCCCTGCAGGAGCATATTAATGTCAATAAAACATTTGCAGCTATTTATATCACCTTTTCGGGTGTTGAATGGGAGGATTCGGGGGTAACTTTGCATAGAGTTTGCATACAACGCTGCGCAAATGCTTCTTTGAAGCAGGTTTGATGTCCCGTTTTTAATTCCTCGTTTCCAGAAAGACCATCCTCTATTCAGTACCCTTTAGAAAGTCGCCTTAAAACTCCGAAACAACGCTGCGGATTTTTACCAATTGTTCCAGAAGACCCTGAAGAAGATCCAATCTTAGCATATTAGCCCCGTCGCTTTTGGCTATGGCAGGATTGGGGTGTGTCTCTATGAACAGGCCGTCAGCACCGGTGGCGATCGCAGCTTTTGCGATTGTGGCGATCAGTTGTGGATTGCCGCCGGTGATCCCGCTTGTCTGGTTGGGTTGCTGCAATGCATGTGTGCAATCCATCACCACGGGAGTTTTGTGCTCCTGCATCCAGGGTATGTTGCGGTAGTCCACCACCAGGTCCTGGTAACCGAAGGTGGTGCCTCTTTCAGTAAGTATGATCTTTTCATTTCCCGCCTGGCGTATTTTTTCCACGGCAAACTTCATGGCCGGTCCACTGAGGAACTGGCCTTTTTTGACGTTGACCACTTTTCCCGTCGCGGCGGCGGCTACGAGCAGGTCTGTCTGCCGGCAGAGGAAGGCGGGTATCTGCAATATGTCTATGTATTGGGCCGCGACCGCGGCTTCTTCATGGGCGTGTATGTCGGAGGTGGTAGGGACCTTATAGGTCGCCCCCGCCTTTTGGATGAGGGACATGCCACTGTCGTCACCGATGCCGGTGAAGGAGCCGGCGCTGGTACGGTTGGCCTTCCGGTAAGAGGCTTTGAAAACATAGGGGATACCCAGATTACGGCAGATAGTGGATACTTTATCGGCTACCTCCATGACCAGCTCTTCGCTTTCCACTACACAGGGGCCGGCGATGAGGAAGAAGTTTTTCTTGTCGTAGGATTGATGCTGAAATAATTGATGTAAGAATTGCATGGGGGCAAAATTAGGGCAATTGGCCGGTATAGATATTTTCTTTAGAGGGAGGTTTTTGCTGATTGAAAGGTATTGTGTATATTGTACACATTAGTCGTTAATCATTAAACCTCTTGCTATATGAAAAGATCACTACGCTGTGGCCGGACCGGCCTTTTCCTTTTTATTTTTTTCCTTATTGTATGCAGGCCCCTGAACGCGCAAAATCCCTGGAATGGAAAGGTTGTGCTGGAAGGATTCTGGTGGGATTATACCAACAACAATTACCCGAACGGGTGGAGCAATTACCTGACGGAACTGGGGCCGCGTTTCCGGGGGATGGGTATTGATGCCGTGTGGGTGCCGCCTTGTATCAAGAATGCCGGTACTAACAGTGTGGGTTATGCTCCTTTTGACCAGTATGACCTGGGAGATAAATACCAGAAAGGCAGTCTGAAGACCCGTATGGGTACCAAGGATGAGCTGCTGCGGCTGGTAGCGGTAATGCATGCGAACGGCGTCGACGTAATACAGGATGCCGTATTGAATCATATGAGCGATGCCGGCTCGGCGTCGGGCGCTGGCGGGCAGGATGGGAACAGCTATTCCCTGATGACGAACAGCGGGTACAAGAACTTCCGCTATGTGTGCTATGCAAGGCCCGCGGGCAATGAGACTTCCACCGATTATCTCGGGCGGACCGGCCGATGGCCCAAGAACTGGGAGAATTTCTATCCCAATGCATCCAACAATCATTACAACACCAATGATTGGGACGCCATCATGTTCGGTCCGGATATCAGCTATGAATCCACGGCGTATGGGACGAGTTCCAATGCCACCTACAATCCTTCGCAATCTTCGGATTATATGCGTACGGGGGCGCGTAACTGGCTTATCTGGTTCAAGAAACAGACGGGGTCGGACGGTTTCCGGCTGGATGCGGCAAAGAATTATCCCTACTGGGCGGCGCAGGATTTTTTATGGAATGTGAAATACAATGCCAGTTGGGCAAATGGCGGGGCGAATATGTTTGCGGTGGGTGAGATAGTGGGCAGCACGGCGGATGAGGACAGCTGGATCAACAATGTTAAGACCAGCAATGGCGGTACGGAGGACCTGGTAGGGACATTCGACTTCGGGTTCCGGAGCGAGCTGAAGAATATGATCAGCGGGGGCGGATCATATGACCTGGGCAGCCTTCCCGGTAAACAACAAAGCAACCGGTACCGCACGGTACCATTTGTAAATAATCACGATACTTACCGGCCCATCAAGGATGCAAATGGATATATAACGGGATGGGACAGCGGTAATGAGCTGGGAGGCGGCCATATCGATCCCAATGACGGTCGGATATCCGTGGCCTATGCGGCGGCTTTTGCCGTAGATGGTTCGCCGCAGGTGTTCTTCGAAGATCTGTTCGACGTGGAGAATACGGGTAAGCGGTATACGCATTTGCCTACCAGTACTACCGACCTGCCTGTGCGGGATGCCATTGCGAATATTATCTGGTGTCATCAGAAGCTGAACTTTAAGAAGGGGGTGTATAAGGTACGCTTGCAGGCGCAGGACCTGCTGATCATAGAGCGGGGTTATAATGCGGGTCCTGAGAACAGCTATGCCATCATTGGAATGAATGACAACTGGAATACCTGGCAGCATGCCACCATTCAAACGGATTTCGGAGCGAATGTCCAGCTGCATGACTATTCGGGCGCCAACAGCAGTGATATCTGGACGGACGGCACGGGGAAGGCGACTATCTACGTGCCGCCTTGTGACGGCAGCAATACACGCCGGGGTTATTGCATCTGGGGGCCTGCCGGGGTCACGGGCAGCTTTTCTCCTTCCCAGCGAAGCACTACGCAGGAATGGGAGATGGCCGATGATCTCGGTGACTCACATGACAGCAGTCTGAAGCAGGGCGGGGCGTTGCCGGCCAGTTCTACTGCCTGGCGGGTAGCAGGCGAGGTCTTTGACCAGGGCGGGAAGACCATTACCGTCAACCTTTATCCTGTCAATACCACTCCCAACCTAACGGTGAGCGTTTACAACCATGCCGGCGCTTCGGTGGCTACTACCAATGGGACGGGGAATCTAACCTTGTCCTATACGCCTGTGTCCGACGGGTTTTATACAGTGAAGGTGAAGAACACGAACAGCACCAATCCCGGGCAAACGGCCTATGTGAAAGTGACTTATACGGCGCCCATGACGGTGAGTACGTCTGCTTATCCTGCCGTTGCGGAACGGGCGGCTGCTGAACGGACCCCATTGGACCTTGCCGGGGCTGCTCCGCTGCAATTGTTGCTGTCGGTCTACCCGGATCCTTCTCCGGGACCATCGCAGGTGGTATTCGAGCTCCCGGTTGCTTCCAGGATCGATCTGAGTATCCTGGACCTTGCGGGGAGGCGTATCAGAAGATTGGCGGCCGGATCGATGCCTGCGGGGCGCCAGGCAGTGTCATTCAATGGAGCGTCGTTGCCCGCAGGGGTATATATTATTCGTCTTAATACGTCTGCGGGAATGGAGATGAAGAAGATCGTGATTACCAGATAGGAGTTCAGACAGGACAGGGGGGTGTTTGTCAAAAAAAGCCGGTCTGCTGCTTGCGGCATGCAGGCTGAAGTGTAGATTTGCGCCCTAAATCACAGTAATGACGAAAGAAAAAGTCCTGGTCATCGGGGCCAGCGGTCAAATAGGTGTGGAGCTTACGCTGGCCCTGCGTAAAATATATGGGAATTCCAACGTGGTGGCTTCCGACCTCCGGGAGGAGAATGAGCTGCTGAAGGGCAGCGGGCCCTATGTATCCCTGGACGTCATGAATAAGGAAATGCTGCATGTGCAGGTCATCCGGCAGAATATCACCCAGATCTACCTGCTGGCGGCCATTCTTTCGGCTACGGGAGAGAAGAACCCCAACCTGGCCTGGCACCTGAATATGCAGGGTTTGCTGAATGTGCTGGATATAGCCCGTGAGGAAAAATTACATAAGGTGTATTGGCCCAGCAGCATTGCCGTATTCGGCCCTACCTCGCCGAAAAAGGGCTGTCCTCAGCGTACGATCATCGAGCCCAGCACGGTATATGGCATCAGCAAGTATGCCGGGGAATTCTGGTGTAATTACTTTTTCGGGCGTTATGGCGTCGATGTGCGGAGCATCCGGTATCCCGGTCTTATCAGCTATAAATCCGCGCCCGGCGGGGGCACTACGGACTACGCCGTGGAGATCTTCCACGATGCGCTGGAGGATGGGAAATACAGCTGCTTTCTGCAGGAGGATACTTATTTACCCATGATGTATATGCCGGATGCTATCCGTGCTACCATTGAATTGATGGAGGCGCCGTCGGACCGGCTGTCGGTGCGTACTGCGTACAATGTGGCCGGCATGAGCTTTTCACCGAAGGAGATTGCCGCCGAGATCAAACAGCATATTCCCGATTTTACCATTGATTATAAACCGGATTACCGGCAGAACATTGCCAACAGCTGGCCGCAGAGCATCGATGACAGTGTGGCGGGCACCGATTGGGGGTGGAAGCCGGAGTATGATCTTGCGCGGATGACGAAGGACATGCTGGAGAATCTGCGTTAAAGCCACCGGATATACGCCCCGGCAGGTTTGTCATCGGGATGTTAAAATCACCGGCATTAGTCTATTGAATAAGTGGACTTCGTGGTGCAAACCGCTTTTTTCATTAAATTGCTGTCTTACTCAATGACAGCAGTATGTTACGTATCTATTTGGGGTTGGTATCCATTGTCTTTTCACTCGTGATCGGAAAAAGTTTTGCGGCCGGCCCCGGTCTTCCCAACGGTCAGTGGCGCGCGGTATTGCAGCGTAAGGACGGCCATTCCATTGTATTTAATTTTGAATCAAAAGACAGCGCCGGAAAGAAGGTGCTTTACATCCGCAACGCAGCTGAACGCCTGCTGGTGGATGATATAAAATACCAGGGTGATTCCGTGCTGATCCGCCTGCCTTTCTTCGAGTCGCAGCTGCGGGCGGTGATAACGGCTGACGGCGATATGCGGGGTTTATGGCTAAAGCGGGGCGCCGACAATTACCAGGTGATGCCTTTTGAAGCAGAGTACAACAATTCACAGCGTTTTGCCACCGGGGCCCGTGCGCCGAAAGGAGTGGAAGGCAGGTGGAAAGCGGTGTTCCGCAGCGCGCGCAACGGCGACAGTTCGGTGCGGGTGGGAGAGTTTCAGCAGGAGGGGGACCGGGTGACAGGGACATTCCTGGACCCTACGGGTGATTTCCGGTACCTGGAAGGCGTGATGGACGGGGATTCCCTGCGGCTGTCCTGTTTTGACGGGGGACATGCTTTTTATTTTACGGCCCGTTTGGAGGAAGATGGGAAGCTATCCGGGGGACAATATTTTTCCGGTGCGGCGGGTTATGAGACCTGGACAGCCGTCAAGGATGCCGCTGCGGCGCTGCCGGACGAATTTGCTTTGACGAAATGGAACAAGGATGCGGGGCCGTTGGCTTTTACCTTTAAAGATATCGAGGGACGTACCGTATCGTTGTCCGATAAACGATTCAGGGGAAAGGTGGTGCTGATACAGATCATGGGTTCCTGGTGTCCCAATTGTATGGATGAAACCAGGTTCCTCAGCGCCTTCTATAACGAGTATCATCCAAAAGGCGTGGAGATCATCGGGCTGGCGTATGAGCGCACAACGGATTTTGCCCGCAGTCAGACCAGTCTTCGCAGCTTCCAGCAGCGTTTCCAGGTGAAGTACCCCATGCTGATCACGGGGGTGGCGGTGGGTGATCCCAGGCGGGCTGAAAAGACTTTGCCGCAGATACAGGAGATCGTCGGTTTTCCCACTACGATCTTTTTGGATAAGACAGGAAAGATATCCAGGATACATACAGGGTTCAGCGGTCCGGGGACCGGGGAGCATTATGAGGAGCAGAAGAAGGAGATTTACAGGACGGTGGATGAATTGCTGAAGGGTTAGATCAAAAAAAGCCTGCTGACAGATCATCAGCAGGCCGGTCTATCGAAAAGGGAAAGTAATCAGTGTTTGCCTCTGCCGCCGCCTTCGGCGCCTCCCATCATCATGATGTCCCTGTCGAAGAGATAGAGACCGCTCTTATCGTCTCCTATCAGCTCCAGTTTATCGTTACATTCACGGGCCAGGCGTTCTTCTTCTATCTGCTCGTTGACGTACCATTGCAGGAAATTATGCGTGGCATAGTCTTTTTCGCGGAGGGACATGTCGACCAGTTCATTGATGCTTTCGCTGACCTTCACTTCATGCCGGAACAGTTCTTCGAAGGCCTGTTTGAGGGATACGAAGGTGAGGGTGGGCTGGTCCAGCGCGGGGATGATACCGAAGCCGCCTCTTTCATTGATATAGGTGATCAGTTTGAGCATGTGCATCCTTTCTTCCTCGCTGTGGCGGAAGAAGAATTTGGTGACGCCTTTGAGCCCGGGCTGGATATCGGCCCAACTGGCCATGGCAAGGTAGGCCTGAGAGGATTGGGCTTCCATCAATACCTGCCTGTTCAAGGCGTCCTGCATGTTTTTCGAAAGCATGATCTTTGTTCTTTAGGTGTATTAGAAGTTGATCCTTAAAGGTAAGGAACATATGGATAAATAATGGGGTTTCTGTAATAAGACTTCTGTAAATTGCAGCCATGCAACAATACCTGGATCTATTGCAGCATATCCTCGATACGGGGGCCTCCAAGACGGACAGGACCGGCACCGGGACGCTGAGTTGTTTCGGCTACCAGATGCGTTTCGACCTGTCGAAGGGATTTCCTCTGGTGACTACGAAAAAATTGCATTTGAAAAGTATTATTTATGAGCTGCTCTGGTTTTTGCGGGGGGATACCAATATAGCCTACCTGAAGGAGCATGGCGTCAGCATCTGGGATGAATGGGCGGATGCCAATGGCGACCTGGGCCCCGTATATGGCAGGCAATGGCGTAGCTGGGAAGGTGCGGACGGGCAGGTAGTAGACCAGATCAGCCAGCTGATCCAGCAGATCAGGAAAACACCGGATAGCCGCCGGCTCATCGTGAGCGCCTGGAATGTGGCGGACCTGCCGAGGATGGCGCTGATGCCGTGTCACACTATCTTTCAATTCTATGTGGCGGACGGCAAGCTAAGCTGTCAACTGTACCAGCGCAGTGCGGACTCTTTTCTCGGGGTGCCTTTCAACATTGCATCCTATGCTTTATTGACCCTCATGGTGGCACAGGTATGCGACCTGGAGCCGGGCGAATTCATACATACTTTTGGAGACGTGCATCTTTATAATAACCACCTGGAGCAGGCAAAGCTGCAATTGAGCAGGACGCCTTATCCCTTGCCTGTAATGAAGCTCAACCCGGTGGTGAAGGACATCTTCGGGTTCCGCTTTGAGGATTTTACCCTGGAAAATTACCAGAGCCATCCTGCCATCAAAGCACCGGTGGCGGTGTAAACACCTTCTTATGATCATAAGCTTAATCGTTGCGGCCAGCACTAATAATGTTATAGGAAAGGATAACAAGCTGCTCTGGCATTTACCGAATGACATGAAGTTCTTTCGGAACACCACCTGGGGCATGCCTGTGATCATGGGGAGGAAAACTTATGATGCACTGGCGGGCGAACCGTTGCCGGGCCGATTTAATTTTGTCATCACCCGTAGCGGGGAATGGGACCCGCAGCATGAGAAAGTGAAGGTGGTGGCCAGCCTGGCGGCTGCGGTAGCAGCTGCCGGGGAAACGGATGCAAAGGAGGTGTTTGTCATCGGTGGTGGTGAAATATACCATCAGTCAATGGCTATTGCGGATAAGATCTATATGACCCGGGTGCATACGATAGTGGAGGGAGATACCTATTTCCCTGTCATCGACGAAGGGCAATGGCAACTGACGAGCAACCTGGATTTTCCTGCCGACGAAAAGCACGCATATGCTTATAGCTTCCAGGTATGGGAGCGGAAAAAAACTATTTGATGTATTCCCGCCTGCAGATCGTCCGGAAATATATTCTTTATTACCTCACTGCCAGTAATGGTAAAGGCCATGGCGTTCATTCCCCTTTTGTATACGACTTTATCAGAAATGTATTGAATGATCAGCGGGTGTATGATGCTTACGGCCCGATCGGCGTGCTGCGTTCAAAGTTGTTAAAAGATAAGACCTTGCTGGAAGTGGAAGATATGGGGGCGGGTTCTGCTCATGCAGGGGGACGGCGGCGCACGGTGGGTGAGATTGCCCGGCATGCGGCCAAGCCTGAGAAGCTGGGGCGACTGCTTTACAGGATCGCGGGATATTACAGGAGTCAGGCGATAGTAGAGCTGGGGACCTCGCTGGGTCTTTCAACGGCATACCTGGCTTTGGGAGCTGCAAGCGGCGAGCTGCGAGCTGCGGACGGGGAATTGCCAGCTGCAAGCTACAAGCTGCAAGCTGCAAGCGAGGAAGATAGCAGGGAGGGATGCGTACGGGTATGGACGATAGAGGGCGCAGGTGCAGTGGCCGCTGCGGCGGCAAAAAATTTCCGCGAGCTGGGATTGGAGGAGATAAGATCGGTCGTGGGAAATTTCGATGAAAAGCTGGAAGGTGTGCTGGAGCAAGCGGGAACTATCGATCTCGCTTTTGTGGACGGCAATCACAGGCTGGAGCCTACGTTACGTTATTTTCATTTGTTGATGAGCCGGTGCGCTCCTTCGTCCATCCTCATTTTCGACGATATTCACTGGAGCGGGGAAATGGAAGCGGCATGGGCCCGGATCCAAGATGATCCGAGGGTCTATATGACCATTGATCTTTTTTTCATAGGGCTGGTTGTCCTGCGGGACGAGTTCAAGGTGAAGCAACATTTTGTCATTCGGGTTTGATGGGTATGATAATTTTCTGTAATTTGATAGAAATTCCATTAACCCACCGCTATGATCGTTGGCGTACTGAAGGAACCGGCATTCGAATCAAGAGTTTCGCTATTGGCAGAAGGTGTGATTGCGCTGATAAAGAAGAAGATCGAGGTTTGGGTAGAAGCGGGGGCTGGCGTAAAAGCCTATTGCGGGGACGACGATTATAGTAAGGCAGGCGCTGCCCTCCGGAGCCGGGAGGAATTGCTCGCAGGAGCGGATATACTGCTCAGCATACATTACAACGATATTCCTGCTGCACTCCGGCATAAGATCCTCATCGGCGTTTATCAACCATTATATAATAACACACATTTACCCGTATGGGCCAAACAGCATATCACCAGCTTCAGCCTGGATATGCTGCCGCGCACCACCCGTGCGCAAAGCATGGATGTGCTGAGCTCACAGGCCAATATCGCAGGATATAAGGCCGTCCTGCTGGCTGCCGAAAGATCTCCACGTTATTTTCCCATGTTGATGACGGCTGCGGGCAGCGTTGCTCCGGCTAAGGTCCTCATATTGGGAGCAGGTGTGGCGGGCTTGCAGGCCATCGCCACGGCCCGGCGGCTGGGAGCTGTCGTGGAAGTATTTGATACACGACCGGCCGTAAAGGAGGAAGTGATGAGCCTTGGCGGAAAGTTCATCGAAGTGGCAGGTGCGGCAGATGCCTCTGAAGCAGGAGGCTATGCGGTGGAGCAGTCTGCGGATTTTCAACAACGGCAGCAGGAAAAGATCGCCGAAAGCATTGCCAGGGCCGATATCGTCATTACCACAGCGCAGGTCCCGGGCAAACGGGCGCCCGTGCTGGTGACATCCTTCATGATCGGGGCTATGCGAAAAGGGTCTGTCATCATCGACCTGGCGGCGGCCACCGGTGGTAATACGGAAGTGACGAAGAACAATGAGACGGTGGTTTATGATGGCGTGACCATTGTCGGCGCCTCCGCCTTACCTTCCTCCATGCCATATGACGCCAGCAAATTATACGGGAAGAATGTGCTGAATTTTTTGCAATTGATCACGGGTAAAGAAGGTGAGCTGCATTTGGATCTTTCCGATGACCTGGTGAAAGGGTGTTGTATTACGTATAATGGCGAGGTGGTGCATGAAAAGGTGCGAGCGGCAAGTAAGGAATAATTAAATGATGAAGTATGGAAAATATATTGAGCTGGATCAGCCTGCATCATGAGATGATCTATATCGTGATCCTCATGATCTTTCTCGGCGTCGAGGTGATCGGCCGCGTGCCGGCGGTGCTGCATACGCCATTGATGAGCGGGGCCAATGCGATCCATGGTGTGGTGATCATCGGGGCCATCATCGTCATGGGCAAGGCTGAAAACGATAATTATGTCGCCCTTGGCCTGGGCTTCCTGGCGGTGATCCTGGGCACTTTGAATGTTGTGGGCGGCTTTGTGGTGACGGACAGGATGCTGGAAATGTTTAAGAAGAAGCGTTAAAATCATACTATGGGTATAAGCCTGCTCACCGTCTGTTACCTTATAGCTTCCGTGACATTCATTCTTGGACTGAAGATGCTGTCCAATCCGGTGACGGCACGGAGGGGCAATCTTATTGCCGCGGGCGGGATGATCCTGGCCATTCTTGGCACCATCTTCCTTTACGAGGACAATGGGGAGCGATTGCATAATTACGCATGGATCTTCGGAGGCATTTTTATCGGGGGCATTGCCGGGGCTTTTGCCGCCCGGAAAGTGCAGATGACGGCGATGCCGGAGATGGTGAGCCTTTTCAATGGTATGGGAGGTGCCTGTGCGGCATTGATATCGATCGTGGAGTTTGGGAGACTGCGCGTCAGGCCGATGGTGAGTGGAGGCTGGACTTCGTATCCTCCGTTGTCGACCCTGGGAGATGCCACGGACGGTAACCCGCATATGACATTGGGCCTACCCATAGCTGACGTGCTGATCATCATGTCGGGCCTGATCATCGGCTCTGTTTCTTTCGCAGGCAGCGTCATTGCCTGGGGTAAGCTGAATGGCCGGATAAGAGATGTGACGTTCAGGGGACAGCATATTTTTAATTTGCTGTTGCTGCTGGTGGTGCTGTTGCTAGCAGGGTATATACTATTTTCTCTGGGCAAGGACAGTGGGAATATGGATATTTCCCAACTATGGGTTGCTATCAACAAGCCGATGCCTGCCTATATACATGTCCTGTTCTACATTGTTTTTTTTCTCTCGGTCTTATATGGTGTATGCTTCGTCCTCCCTATCGGCGGGGCTGATATGCCCGTCGTCATTTCTTTATTGAATTCATTCACGGGTGTGGCGGCCGCATGCGGGGGCTTCCTATACGATAATAAGGCGATGCTTACGGGCGGTATCCTGGTCGGCGCAGCGGGGACGCTGTTGACGATCCTGATGTGCAAGGCTATGAACCGGAGCCTAAAGAATGTGCTGATCGGGTCTTTCGGAAGCACGGCTGCCGGAGCTGCCGGCGGCGTTAAAGAACAGGGGGTATACAAAGAGATATCGCTCAGCGATGCGGCCATGATCCTGAGCTATGCCCGGAAGGTGATGATCGTGCCTGGCTATGGCCTGGCGGTGGCGCAGGCGCAGCACGCCTGCCATGAGCTGGAAAAGCTGCTGACGGAGAAAGGAGTGGATGTGAAATATGCTATCCATCCTGTGGCGGGACGAATGCCGGGGCATATGAATGTATTGCTGGCGGAGGCGGATGTGAGCTATGATAATCTCCTGGAAATGGAGCAGGCCAATGAGCAGTTTCCCACGACGGATGTGGCGATCGTCCTGGGAGCGAACGATGTGGTCAATCCTGCCGCCAAGAGCGATCCTGCATCCCCCATCTACGGAATGCCGATCCTTGAAGCAGAGCTGGCCAGGACCTGTATCGTCAATAAACGCAGCATGAAGCCCGGCTATGCCGGCATAGAGAACGAACTTTTCTTCCGCCCCAAGACCTCGATGTTGTTTGGCGATGCGAAGAAAGTGCTGCAGGACCTGCTCTCGGAAATCAAGAATATTTGAACTAGTTTTACTTTCATGCTGCATAAAAGATTCACGGCTCCTTTCTGGTTTATGCTGGCCCTTGGGATCGTCGCCACCTGCCTGTCGCTGTATGGAATACATATGATCAGGGTCTATGCACCGACTTATGTGCTGAGCATGCTGAGTAAGATGAGTTTCTTCTTTCTGCCTGCCATTATCTTCATCGAAGCCATCATGTATTGGATGGTAAGGAAAAGGAATGTATACAGGAAAGCTTCATGGACCCATGTGATCTTATTCGCCTTCGCTTATTTCACGCCTTATATAAAGGAATTATTGTTTATGCCCTATGCTATATATACCGGGATCCGGGATGTACGATCTTTCATGAGATCTGTCACCCTGGGACAGGTCTGCCTGTTTTGGGGGCTGACGGTACTGGCGCATATCTCTTTTGCGCGGACGCTTATAAAGGTCTTTTCAAAACAGCCTGCCGGCGAGGGGGAGCCTGCTCAACCTGAGAATATGCTGAATGATGTGCTGGGTTAGTCGTTTTCCGGCTTTACGATACGGTAGATCACGCCTTCATCACCGTGCAGGATCGCCTCCTTGTAAAAGCTGAGGCCGGCTGTTTCCAGGACCCTGATGGAGGCCTTGTTGACCTTCATAGCGCGGCCGATGATGGAAGGCATATGAAATGCGCCGAAGCCCAGGTCGATGCAGGCTTTTGCCGCTTCCTTCGCGTAGCCCTGGCCCCAAAATTTTCGGAAAAATCTGAAGCCTATGTCATATTCATCTTCGGCAGGGGTATAGTTGAGCCCGCACCAGCCAAGGAATTGATCGTCCTGCTGACGGATGACGGCCCACCGGCCGAAGCCGTAGTGACGATAGTGGGTATAGCCGGCCAGGAATGTTTCTGCGGCGGAGACGCTCTCAAAGGGTTGATCCCAGGTGTACCTGATGACTTCGGGATCGCTGTTCAAATTATAAATATGCGTTGCGTCACCGGGAGCGAACTCGCGGAGCGTCAGGCGGGCAGTAGTGAAGGGAGCCATGGTACAAAGATGGCAATGTTTGAGAAAATTATCAACTACCTTTGGGGGTTGAAAAAGCTATAAAGGAGTGTCTGATCTACCAAAGTTATTAATGGATTCTTTACAGGGGGCGGCCGGTTTTGACGCTGCGGCATTCGAAGCTGTCCATGCCTCGGGCGTACAGGTGACGTCTGTGCGGCTGAACCCGGCAAAATGGCCGGGAGACCGGGATGCGCAGGAGTGGAGCGGCGATGTGTGCATGGAAAAAATTCCCTGGTCGACCTGGGGGTATTATTTGAATAAGCGTCCATCTTTTACTTTCGATCCTTTGTTTCATGCCGGGGCTTATTATGTGCAGGAAGCTTCCAGCATGTACCTTGAGCAGGCGTTGCGGCAATCGGTGGATCTTTCGCGTCCGCTGCGGGTATTGGACCTTTGTGCCGCCCCTGGTGGAAAATCCACGCTGATAAGAAGCCTGCTGCCGGAGGATAGTCTTTTGGTGAGCAACGAGGTGATCCGCAGCCGGGCGGGGATACTGCAGGAAAATTTGATCAAATGGGGCGCTGCGGGGGTGGTGGTCACGAACAATGATCCCCGTGACCTGGGGCGGCTGGAAAATTATTTTGATATCATTGTGGTGGATGCGCTTTGCATCTACAGTGGTCTCGTCCGCCGAGAACCGGAGGCCATCAATGAGTGGAGCTTTGACAACGTGCAGCTGTGTCATCAGCGCCAGCAAAGGATCCTGGCCGACATATGGCCTGCCCTGCGCAAGGATGGCGTACTGATCTATTCCACCTGTTCGTATTCGAAGGAGGAGGATGAGGTGATACTGGATTGGATGATGGAGAAGCTACAAGCGGCAAGCATCAGGCTGCAAGTTGAACCGGACTGGAATATTGTTGAGACGGCGGGCGAAAAAGGCGGGTATGGCTATCGCTTCTACCCGGACAAGCTGAAAGGAGAAGGTTTTTTTATAGCTGCTGTACGAAAGAACGAGGGCAGTGCGTTCAGTTATCCCAGGAATAGAAAACAAGGATTGGAAAAATTATCCAGGAAGGAGGAGGAGGCATTAAGCCCCTGGATAACGGAGCGCTCGCAGCTGTTGTTTTTCCGGCATGAGGAAATGGTGCGGGCCTTGCCGGCCGCCCTGGCGGAGGACCTGACCTACCTGCAATCTTTTTGTTACCTGAAAAAGGCGGGTGTATTATTGGGGCAGCCGTCGGTGAAGGACTTCATACCGGAGCATGAACTGGCGCTGAGCGTTTTGATCAGTGAGCAGCTGCCTGCTATCGAGCTATCCAGGGAGGAGGCTATCAGCTATCTGCGTAAGGACGAGTTCCCGGCTGCAAGCGAAAAGCTGCATGCCGCAAGAGAGGGAAGAAGGGGATGGGCGCTGGTACGTTACCAGGGACAGAACCTGGGCTGGGTGAAGGTCTTGCCCAACCGCGTGAATAATTATTATCCGAAAGAATGGAGGATCCTCAAGAGACCCTGAAAAAGTGTGTTCTTTGCGAATTGGGCATATTAATGTAGGTTTGCCACGAACCCTATTTAAAAAAAATACGCTATGCGATCTAAGGTTGTTGTAGTTTCTCTGATCAGCCTGCTTTTTATGAAGACGGTCCATGCCCAATCTGACGAAATCCTGGTACAAGGTCAGACGGGCAATCTCTACTTACAACATACGGTAGTTGCCAAGGAAAACTGGTACAGCATGGGCAGACTCTATAATCTTCCTCCTGCAGCGATGGCTACCTATAATAAGCTTGCGATGACGCAGCCGCTGTCGATCGGTCAGCAGCTGCAGATCCCTCTTACTGCCGTCAACTTTTCCCAAAATGGGGTGAAGGCGGCGGGGGAGTCGCTGGTGCCTTTGTATTATGTCATCCAGGAAAAGGAATGGATGTACCGGATAAGTGTAAACCATAATAAGGTGCCCATTACCAACCTGGAGAAATGGAATAATATCAACAAAGACCAGGTGCGGGCAGGTATGCATATTATTGTAGGCTATCTCAAAGTGAAGACGGCCCTATCGGCCCTGGCTTCAAGAGCAGGAGGGGCGCCTGTGGCGGCTGGAGCGGGTGCTGCGGTAAAGCCGGTGGAAAAAGTGGCGGATAAGACGGAAAAAGTGACTGATAAGACGGACAAGCCGGCGGAAGGTACGGTGAAACAAGGGGATAAGATGGACAAGCCGGCGGAAAGTGCAGTGAAACAGGGAGGAAAAGCAACAGATAAAACAGCTGATAAGACAGCCCAGGGAGCAGAGAAGCCTGCTGAGAAAGCGGGGGAAAAGCCGGCAGATAAAACGGATAAAGTGGCAGAGAAGCCCGCCGGCACGACTACGGCACCTGTTTCCCCCAGCGGCAAGTCTTTCAACGGAGGAGCTTTCAAAACGGACTTTACAGACGGAGGTAAATCTGCGGAAGGGGCTGCGGGGACTTTTAAAAGTTCCAGCGGCTGGCAGGATGGAAAGTATTACGCCTTAATGAATAATGTCCCTGTAGGTACTATTGTAAGGGTAACCGTTAGTACGTCGGGCAAGATCGTGTATGCCAAGGTACTGGGGCAATTGCCGGACATGAAGGAGAGCGCCGGGCTGACCATTCGTATCAGCAATGCGGCTGCCAGCGAGCTGGGAGAAGGAGACGGGAGGTTCAATGTAGCGGTGAAATATTGAGCTCTATTATTATCCTTTTTCCATTTGGAATTTCAAAGGTTGAAAGTAAAGGACCTTAACTTTTTTCCCATCTTTTTCCGCCGGGACGAACTGGTGCTGAAATTCAGAGATCACACGAAGAGCCTCCTTATCCAATACCGGGGCAGCTGATTTGAAGACGGTATAATTTGTGGCATGACCCTCTTCGTCCACCGTCATGCTGATGACCACCGTGCCCTGGATCTCATTATTCACTGCCTCATCGGGGTAGCGGAAATTACGATTGAGGTAGCTGAGCCAATCTCCGGAACTGTACAACGGAATGGGATTCTTATCCAGGCGGGCCCTGGTCCAATCCCCTGCGGCATTCTGATAAATAAGCGTACTTGTATCGACCTTATGCCTTTCAGGATAGGTCAATGTACCGGAGGTGAAGTCGTAGCTATATTCTGGCTTTCCCTGCTGATCGAACATCTCCCATTTTCCCGTCATTTTGCCTTTCGTATACCATTTTTTAGAGAGCAGGATATGCAATAATTGCAGGTTGGTATAAGCTTCCCACAGACTGTCTTTTTTTCCATGGTCATAAAAGCCGGTGAGGATCGGTTTATCTCTAAGTGTCATCTGGTAGGGGCCATCTTTTACTCCGGGATCAGCTTTAAGTACATAATAGGTTTCGGTGATCCTGGAATATTTCGTGCCGGATTCATCCGTGACCTTTTTTCTTTCCTGGGTAAAGCCAGTGCCGGCTGTAAGGATGAGCAATAGCAGAAAGGGCAGGTTGAGGGGCTTCATTCGTTTTTTTCTTAAAAGTAATGATCTATTTATATCCTCTCAGAAAATCTTCCACAGGCATTTTCTTCTTGCCTTCCAGCTGGATCTCTTTCACATGGATATAACCATCGGCGGCGGCAAAACGGAGGCAGGTCTTTTTGTCGGTGTCGAATTCGCCGGGTGTATGTGCCGGGGGGGTGATCTCTTTTTCTGCCCGATAGATCTTTAACAATTTACCATCCAGCTGTGTGAAAGCGGTGGGAAAGGGGGAGAGACCCCGGATGAGATTGTATATGTCTGTTACCGGCTTGTTCCAATCTATACGGCAGGTGTCCGTAAAGATCTTGGGGGCATGGCGGAGTCCGGCATTGGACGGCTGTGGTTTTTCTTCGAGATTGCCTTCCACGAGGCCTTCGATGGTCTTTACCACCAGCCGGGCGCCTATCTCTTTCATCCTGTCATGTACTTCGCCGGCTGTTTCCTCTTCCCCGATGGGGAAGCTTTCCTGCAGGAGAATATTGCCGGTATCGATGTCGTGCTGTAATTTAAAAGTTGTGACACCTGTTTGTTTCTCCCCGTTGATCACTGCCCAGTTGATGGGCGCTGCGCCGCGGTACTGGGGCAGGAGGGATCCGTGCAGGTTGACAGTGCCCATAGGAGGCATATTCCATACGAGCTCGGGCAACATACGGAAAGCTACGACGATCTGCAGGTCTGCCTGAAGGGATTGTAATGCTTCCAGGAACTGCGGGTTCTTCAATTTTTCCGGCTGGAGGATGTTTAATCCTTTTTCCAGGGCGTATTTTTTGACGGCGCTGACGCTGAGCTGCATGCCTCGCCCGGCGGGTTTGTCCGGCGCTGTGATGACGGCCGCGACCGGATATCCTGCCTGCACGATAGCGTCGAGGGATGCGACAGCAAACTCGGGTGTTCCCATAAATACGATGCGCGGCCTTTCTTTTTTCTGCATATAATAAGTTTTTTTACGGATGGATCTGAAGCCGATCAGCCTCCGAAAAGGGGGATTGCATACGTGTTTTTTTAATTTAAAATCCTACCTTGCGGGTGTCCGCATTTCAGCGGAAGCGTAAAATTAACGGAAATATGCAGCAAGTTAAAGCGGGTGATACTGTAAAGGTACACTATCATGGTCGTCTTACGAATGGAGAGACCTTCGACTCTTCTGAAGGCCGCGCTCCCCTGGAGTTTGAAGTTGGTAGTGGAATGGTGATCAGGGGATTTGACGATGGAGTGATGGGAATGACGATCGGTCAGAAAAAGACTATCGAGATACCTGTGGATGACGCTTATGGCCCGAAAGACCCGGAAGCAATTATAGAGTTCCCCATCTCTAACTTTCCTCCCGGAATGACGCCGGAGGTGGGTATGCAGCTTGCCATGTCGGATCAGAACGGCAGGCAGATACCTGTAACTATTGTGGACGTTAAGCCGGATATTGTCGTCCTGGACGCGAATCATCAACTGGCAGGCCAGGATCTTATATTCGACCTGGAACTGGTGGAGATCGTCGGCGGGGGCAGCCGCATCATCATGCCGTAACCCGGACGTTATATTTTCTTTCAAAAGCCATGGTCAATATCAGGATGGCGATGAGGGAGAGGCCTGTATTGAGTACGGAGCCTTCCAGCCCGAAATCGCCGCCGGTGATCAGCCAATCGCCTTTCATCTCTGTCTGTAACAGGGTGGGCATGCTGAGGCCGCTGACATGCGAGCCCAATAAGGGTCCCTGAAAGAAATTCCAGCTAAGGTGAAGGAAGAGGGAGAACCACAGGTTGCGGGTATAGATGTAGTTTATCCCCAGTAAAACTCCGGCCAGGAAAAGGTTGGCGAATGCCAGCGCATTGATGCCCGGGCCGCTGAAATGAAAGAGGGCAAAGCAAAGCGCCGAGAGGAGCAGGGCTATCCATTTACCTGCGGCCTTTCCTTCGAATGATTCCAACAGATTGCTCAGCACATAGCCCCGGAATACCAGCTCTTCGCTGAATGCGATGAGCACTACCATGCCCAGGGAAATGAATAGGGTAGTGGAGTCGGGTGTGATGTCTACCCATTGCAGGTGCCCGGTGAGCATCAATAAGAGGGAGAGGAGGCCCAGCAGCGCCGGTCCCACAAAAAAGCCTATTACGGACTCCTGCCCATATCCATCCGGCTTTAACCCCAAGCTGGCCAGGCTGCGGCGGTCGATGAATGTGCGAAACAGCCACACGGTGATAAGCGAGACGACAAATTCCAGCAGGACCATCATCCAGAGGTTCGACCCCTGCAGGGTACCGGTGAGGAACTGCATGGGATTGGCCTTCAGCTGATCCATATTGCCCGCGACTAAACCTGTCAGGGCAGAAAGGAGGATCACCAGGGTGACCACGATAAAAGCCAGCCCGAAAAGGACCACCCGCAGCCAGCCTTGTTTTATCCTTGGATTTTTTATAGTTTGATCGGTCATAGTCATTACATTCGTTTTGTAATTTACAAACATGTTTGAACACCACCTATTCACCGTAGCGGAAAGATTTACCCGCTATGTACAGATCGATACGCAAAGCGACCCCCAATCCAGGAGCTATCCCTCGACAGAAAAACAGAAAGACCTGGGCAGGCTGCTGGTGCAGGAACTTCAGGAAATGGGCATTACTGATGCCGCCCTGGATGAATACGGCTATGTGTACGCTACCATCCCTGCCAATACCACCCGGCAGGTGCCTGTGATCTGCTTTTGTGCGCACATGGACACCGCTCCGGATTGCAGTGGGAAAGGTGTCAAGCCTATACTGCACAAGGCGTATGACGGTGGAGAGATCGTATTGCCGGATGACCCGTCTATCGTCATCTCCCCCAGGGATCATCCCTATCTGCTGGAAAAAAATGGTGAGGACCTGATCACGGCCTCCGGAGCTACATTACTGGGTGCAGACGATAAGGCGGGGGTAGCCGTCATCATGGATATGGCGCAATACCTGCTGCAGCATCCGGAATATAATCATGGCAAGATCCGGCTGTTGTTCACCCCGGATGAAGAGATCGGACGGGGTGTGGATAAGGTCGATCTGCAGCGGTTAGGCGCCGACTTTGGCTATACACTGGACGCGGGGGAAAGGGGTACATTCGAGGATGAGACTTTCTCGGCCGACGGGGTCAAGGTCACTTTTTATGGCGTAAGCGCCCACCCGGGCTATGCGCGGGGGAAAATGATCAATGCGCTGAAGCTGGCCGCTTATTTTTTGGATTCCCTGCCAAAGGATGAATGGTCACCGGAGACGACGGAGGGACGTTATGGTTTTGTTCACCCGGTGAGGATGGAAGGGCTGGCGGAAAAGGCGGTGGTGGAGTTTATTATCCGCGATTTTGTCACGCCCAGGCTGGGGGCTTATGAGGAGCATTTACGCGGGCTTGTGGAAGACGCTGTACGGGCTTTTCCGGGTGCGCGTGCGGATTTTGAGATATACGAACAGTACAGGAATATGAAGGAGGTGCTGGACCAGCACCCGCAGGTGTCGGAATATGCGATGGAGGCTATCGGGCGGGCGGGTATTGTTGCGCGAAAGAGCAGCGCGAGGGGCGGCACGGATGGGTCAAGGCTATCGTTCATGGGGTTGCCTTGCCCGAATATCTTTACGGGAGAGATGGCTTTTCATGGGAAGCAGGAATTTGTAAGTGTGCAGGATATGGAGAAGGCTGTTCAGGCGATTGTGCATTTGGCTATGGTGTGGGAGGAGAGGAGTTAGCGCTTCTGCGAAACGATATGCCGCACGATCATTTCCGCATGAATACGTGAGTTCTCGATGAACCACACATGCGTATTCATACCACCGCAAACCACACCGGCGAGATAAAGATCCTTCACATTGGTCTCCATCGTCAGCGGATCATAGAATGGTAACAGGTTCTCATCCTCGGAGAGCCGGACCCCGATCTGGCGGAGAAATTCGAAATTTGGCTGATAGCCGGTTAAGGCGATGACATAGTCATTGGGAATGGTCTCGACGCCATCGGGGGTTAGGATGTCTACTTCTCCCGCGCGTATGGCCTGGAGTGAGGAATGGGTATAGGCTTTGATGCTGCCTTCCTTTATCCGGTTTTCAATATCGGGCTTGACCCAATACTTGACCCGGCGGCCGATGCCTTCGCCGCGGATGACCATGGTCACTTCCGCACCTTTGCGCCAGGTCTCCAGGGCCGCATCCACGGCGGAATTGCTCGCTCCTACCACAATGACCTTCTGCATGGCATAGAAATGGGGGTCCTTATAGTAATGGACAACTTTAGGGAGGTCTTCACCGGGTATATTCAACAGGACCGGCAGGTCATAAAAGCCGGTGGCGATGATGATATGGCTGGCGGAATAGGCCCGGCGGGAGCTGGTGATCTCGAATTTCCCGTTGATGGGGCGGATGGACAATACCTTTTCCTGGAGGTGAAGGTTCAGGTGGTGGGATACGGCCACACGACGATAGTATTCCAGGGCTTCGGCACGGACGGGCTTGACATTATTGCTGACGAAGGGAATACCTCCTATCTCTATGCGCTCTGATGTGGAAAAAAAGGTCATATTGGCCGGGTAATTGTACAGGGAGTTGACCAAGCAGCCTTTTTCCAGGATGAGATAGGACAGGCCGGCGCGTTGGGCTTCCAGGCCGCAGGCGATGCCGATGGGACCTCCACCGACGATGATGATGTTGTAGTTTGTGCTCATGGTTGTTTTCCGCGGCGTAAAGGTAAGACTTTGCCGGAGAGGATGATTTATGTACATTCACCCCCAAAAACCTCCCATATGGACGCCCTTTACCACTATTGGTGGATCATTATTGTCATAGCATTTGTCTTCAGCGGCCTCGTCACTGTTAACCAGGGGTATATAAATGTGCTTACCATGTTCGGCAAGTACCAGCGGATATTGAAGCCGGGATTGAATTTTAAGATACCTTTCCTGGAACAGATCTACAAGCGCATCTCTATCCAGAACCGGAGCGTGGAATTGGAATTCCAGGCCGTTACGGCGGATCAGGCGAATGTCTACTTTAAGAGCATGCTGCTGTATGCGGTGCAGAATGCCGATGAGGAGACCATCAAAAGAGTAGCATTCAAGTTCATCAGTGACCGGGACCTTATGCAGGCGCTTACCCGTACCATCGAGGGCAGCATCCGGTCTTTTGTGGCTACAAAGCGTCAGGCGGAGATCCTGGGATTGCGCAAGGAGATCGTCGAGTTCGTCAAGGACCAGATCGACCATTCGCTGGAAGAGTGGGGCTATCACCTGCTGGACCTCCAGATCAACGATATCACGTTCGACCAGGCCATCATCGACAGTATGAGCAAGGTCGTAGCCAGTAATAACCTGAAGGCGGCTGCTGAGAATGAAGGACAGGCCTTACTGATCACCAAGACCAAGGCTGCGGAGGCGGAAGGGAATGCGATCAAGATATCGGCCGAAGCGGAAAAAGAAGCCGCCCGTCTGCGTGGGCAGGGTGTGGCGTTGTTCCGCCAGGAAGTGGCGCATGGTATGAGCGAAGCTGCAGAGGAGATGAAACGGGCTAACCTGGACACCAATGTGATCCTTTTCAGTATGTGGACGGAGGCTATCAAGAATTTTGCGGAGCTTGGGAAGGGCAATATCATTTTCCTGGACGGCAGCAGCGAAGGAATGCAGAATACCATGAAACAGATACAGGCGCTCATGGTGAAGCAGGGACAGTAGCGGGCCGCCAGAGGCTGCATATTGGCATAACTTTAGCATTTTGTTAAAAAATAGGGTAGAGCCAGTAGCGTTATAGGGGTGAAATCGCATATTTTTACCAAAATCATATAGTTGATGAACATATTTTTTCTACAGGTTTTGATAGATTCCGCAAAGGTCAAAGACAGTCTGGCGAAAGCGGCGGCGATGTTAACTCCTCAGAAAGAGAATTTATGGGATACACTCAGCAAGGGGGGAGTACTGATGATACCCCTGGCCCTGTTGCTGGTGATTGCCATTTTCGTCTTTATCGAACGGTATATTGCCATCAAAAAAGCGTCCAAGCTGGACGATAACTTTATGAGCATTATCCGGGACCATATTATCACCGGCAACCTGACGGCGGCCCGGAGCCTGGCGAAAAATACGCCGACGGCTGTGGCAAGGCTCATCGACAAAGGCCTGCAGCGGGTGGGGAAGGAAATAGCTGCCATCGAGCGCAGCATGGAGAATGTGGCCAAGCTGGAGCTATATAAGATGGAAAAGAATGTGTCCATCCTTTCGGTGGTGGGATATATTGCGCCTTTGTTCGGCTTCCTCGGAACGATCTTCGGGATGTTCCAGCTGTTCTATAGCATTGCGTCCACCGGGGAATACAGCATTTCCAATATTGCCGGAGGTATCTATGTAAAGATGATCTCCTCAGCTTCAGGTCTGATCATCGGTATCATAGCCTATATCGGCTATCGCTATCTGAACTCGCAGATCGATAAGACCACCCACAAGATGGAGGCAGCGGCTAACGAGTTCATCGATGTTTTACAGGAACCGACAAGATAAGTAAATGAATTTAAGAAGACGATATAAGGACGACGCGGAAGTGCACACGGGGCCTTTGAATGATATTCTGTTCATCCTGCTGCTGTTCTTTCTCATCGTATCTACGCTGGCGAATCCCAACGTGGTGAAGCTTTCCCAGCCTAAATCCAAGAGCGATACCAAAGCAAAACAGACGGTGGTGGTCTCCATCGATGCGAATAAACAATTTTATGTAGGCACGACCAAGGTCACGATCGATGAACTTAAGCTGAAGCTGCAGCCTTTCCTGGCGAAGGAAACGGAGCAGCCTTCCATCGTGATCAATGCGGATAAGACAGTGCCTATTGAAGATATTGTAGCCGTCATGCGGGTGGCCCGTGATCTGGGTGCCCGCACTGTGCTGGCTGTGGATAAGAATGGAGTAAAATGAAATGAGCCCGAACGAAGAAAAAATATGGAGATCCATACAAAAGAGGGACGGTCAGGCATTTGAAATCTACTACAAGGAACATTACAAATTTTTTCTCCTCGCTGCTTGCAACTACCTCAAAGATCCCGGCCTGTCGCAGGAGATCGTCAACGATGTGTTTATCAGGCTTTGGGAGGATGCAGGAACCCTCCGCATCCAGTCTTCCCTGAAAGCCTATATCTACCGGGCTGTAGTCAACAGGAGCCTCAATGAACTGGACAAAAATAAAAGGGAGCGGAAACATCAGGCTGAATTGAGCCGCAGGCCGGAAGAGACCTTCGAATTAAAGGGAATGGAGGAAAACGAGCTAAAGGTCAGGCTGTACAAGGCGATTGACCAATTGCCGGAGCAATGCCTGAAGGTGTTCAGGATGAGCCGTTTTGAAGAATTAAAGCAGCAGGAGATCGCTGACCGGCTGGGCATTTCCATCAAAACCGTCAAGAACCACATAACGCACGCTTTGAAACAGCTGAACCGGGTCCTGGTCGACTGGAATTCACTGCCGGTGTGGATCGTGATGATAAAATATTTTTTTTGGCACTTTAACTAGGTCCCTGGTCAGTTTTTTTTGTCTTATTACAGAAACTATGGATTCGCAGTCTACATATGATGATCTTCCCTGGGAGCTGATAGCATCGGCTTTGCAGGGGCAGCTGTCACCGGAAGAGGACCTTCGTTTTCGGCAATGGCTGGCTGCTTCCGAAAGCAACAGGGATAAATACGATCAGCTGCTGCGGGTCTGGAAGGATGGAATGGGCGATTATGCCTTTTACCAGGAAGCGAATGAGGGCAAGGCATGGGAAGCGCTGCGGGGAAAAATGGGGGATAAGGGCAGCACGGAGGATCGGGATAAAATGGGAGGGAATAGAATAGGAGAAGATAAAATAGGAGAGGATAGAAAAGGAAAGAATGGAAATGGGGTGATATCGATCAGAGGATGGATGGCGGTGGCGGCTGCTGCAGCACTACTGTTGGTAGCCGGGGCCGGCTGGTGGTATATGTCCGGAAGGGGCGCCATTCAGTATGAGACGGCCAATGAACAGAAAAAAATATCTCTGCCGGATGGCTCGACAGTGGTCTTAAACCCGCAGACCCATATTCAGCTCGCCCGAAACTACAATACAGGTGCAAGGACGGTGATATTGACCAGGGGCCAGGCTCATTTTGAAGTATTGCATCACGCGCAAAGGCCGTTTATGGTGGACATGGATGCCGCCAGCATTAAGGACATTGGGACAAGCTTTACCGTGGAAAAAACAAAGGACAGTATAAAGGTTGCGGTGTCTGAAGGTAAGATCGCCTTTATTAAAAAAGTGAACGGGGAGTCCCGGGAAATATCGGCAGGCGGCGCCATTTGTTTGTACACGGGGCAATATCGTTCGGGGGAAATAAGGGCAACGGATCCGGCTGTCAGCAGGACGGATTCCCTGCGATTTGACAATGCCCCCTTATCGGAGGTGATCACTGCACTGCAGAAGCTATCCGGCAAAAAGATCCGGCTGAGCGATCCCCTGATGGGACAAAAAAGACTGACAGTCCATTTAGGCGGAGAATCCTTTGATGATGCCTTAAAGATCATTTGCGCTTCATTGAACCTGGAAAATACAAGTGCGAACGGGGAGTATATTTTAAAGAGCAGGGACACTACTCACAATTAAAGAATATACTCATATATAATAACTTCTCTCTTATTTGCGTTTACGTAGCTTTGCCGATGTAAACTACCCGTTTGAAATGAACCGGATAACTGCAGCATATCCTGACAAAAGGCCGCGCTTGGTCCCGGTGCTGCTGTTCTTCCTTTCTTTTTTTCTCCTTCAGTCATCCATCGCCCAGGAAAAAGACATTTCAGGCATTCTTATTACCGTCGATATAAAAGACCAGCCGTTCCAGCAGGCATTAGCTGTCATCGAATCACGGATCCCTTTCAGGTTTGCCTACAGCACCGACCTGGCCCTCCGGCAGAAAAATATATCGGTAACGGCCGCCGGAATGCCCTTACCCGATCTTTTAGCGACCATCTTCCGGGGGACTTCGCTGACCTATCATATCATTGGCCACCAGATCGTCGTGCAGGATATTCCCCTTCAGTCCAGGATCACCCTCAGCGGCTATATAAAGGACTCCCGGACGGGGGAATCGCTGATTGGCGCCAGTATCTATGCCCCGGCAACAGGAACGGGTATTTTGTCCAACAATTATGGATTTTACTCCATCACCGTTCCTGCTGTGGACACGATGGACCTGGAGATCTCCTATGTAGGCTATAAAAGCCTGCTCAGGCGGGTGAACGCACGTGAAAACCTTATGCTTTCTTTTGAGCTGGAAGTCAATTATGAAAAGGAAGAGAGCAATAAGCTGATCATCGTCAAAGACAAGCGAGAGGACAATGTAAAGAAGAACCAATCCGCGCTGATCGACTTATCGACGGATATGATCGTTGCCACCCCTTCGGTGAATGGCAGCGGGGACCTGATCGGCTCCCTGGAGATGCTGCCAGGCGTACAGGCGGGAATAGACGGGACGCCGGGATATTTCGTCAGAGGTGGAAATGCAGGGCAGAACCTGATCCTGCTGGATGACGCCACCTTATATAACCCCAGTCATATATTCGGGCTGGTAGGTGTTTTTAATCCGCCGGCTATCAAGCATGCCAGCCTGATGAAAGGAGGCTTTCCCGCCTCCTATGGCGATCATGTGAGCTCGGTGCTGGATGTCGCCATGAAGGACGGAAGCACTCAGCAATCCGGCGGGTCCATCCAAATGGGCAGCATATCATCCGGCGCAACCCTTTACGGTCCCTTGCAAACCGGCAAATCGTCCTTTCTTATTTCCGCCCGGCGAAGTGCGACAGATATATTACTCCAACCGTTCCTTCATAAGAATTATTTCAGCAATTATTATTTCTATGATGTGAATGCCAAGCTGAACTTTCAGCTGTCTCCGAAAGACCGCCTTTATTTAAGTTTTTACAACGGGAGGGACAACAATACTTATTCCAGGGATTCCGCGGATGTAGCGGGGATCGATTATTATATGCATTTCGGCAACACCGCCTTCACGATGCGATGGAACCATCAGTATTCGGGGAAACTTTTTTCCAATACCTCCCTGGAATACAATAAGTATCATCAGTGGCTATCCGCCACCCAGGAAGGTTATTTTGCAGAATTGTATTCCGGGATCAGGGATATACATGCAAAAACGGACTTTTCCTGGTATCTCTCAACTGCGCACAAAATAAACGGGGGCGCTGACTATCTATATCAGACGCTTTATCCGGCAACGTTGTCAGGAAAAGTTTCTTCCCAGGATTCTTCCGGCGCCATCGTTCCCTCAGGCATACCCCCGAAAACAGCCTCCCGGCTGGCCCTTTATGCCAGCGACGATATAAAAATAGGCAGGCGATTGCAGGCGTACATCGGGGTCAGGGCCCCTTTTTATTATAAACCCGGTGTGCAATACTTTACGCTTGAGCCGCGGCTTTCCCTGTTGTATATGATCGATCCGGCTACGAGCGTGAAGATCTCCTATGCCAGCATGCACCAGTATATTCACCTGGTGCAAAGCTACAATGCCTCGTTCCCCGCGGAAATATGGATCGGCAGCAGTAATCTTGTGCGGCCACAGGCGTCCCGGGATGTTTCAGTCGGGCTATATAAAAATTTTTCAGAGAATATTTTTCAGACCAGCCTGGAATTTTATTACAGGCGCATGGACAATCAGATATTATTCGGAGGAGGAGGGGACAGCGCTGCCATTGACAATACGATAGAACGCCAGCTGGTATTCGGGAAAGCCTGGAGCTATGGCGCCGAATTGTTTCTCCGGAAGAACAGGGGTAAATGGACGGGATGGCTGGCTTATACCCTGGCATACGCCTACCAGCATTTTGATTCACTGAACGAGAGCCAGACATTCCCTTTTGCCTACGACAGGAGACATATGCTGGATATTTCATCCGCCTATGCCATTACGGACCACTGGAAGATCGCAGCCAATTTCTTTATCGCCAGCGGCCGGGCATTTTCGCTGAGTCCCGATTCGACCTATATCCCCGGACGCAGTCCTTTATATAACCCTGGTAGGGGAAGGGGGCAGGGAAGAGGTCAGGGCCAGGGTCAGGGCCAGGGCCAAGGTCAGGGTCAGGGCACATGGGACATCATCGCCAATAATTACAGGCTAAGCCCTTATAACCGCCTGGACCTGAGCATACACTATATGAAAAGCAGGAATACGGGCAAGAGGATACTGGAGACGGAATGGATATTTTCCGCGTATAATGTCTATGCCCGTCAAAATAATTCATTTGTATACCGGACGATCGACCCGGCAACCAGAAAGGTAGTTGCGAGGGAGCTTCCTTTAATTCCTGTTATTCCAAGCATTACATATAGTTTAAAGTTTTAATTCAAAAAACCCCAGCTTCTTATAGGACCAGGGTGCGTTTTTTCTGTCTTGTATGGGAAGACCGGGAACCTATGCCTCGAAAGGCCGGTGCCCGGGAAAAAATCAATACTCATGAAAAAATCAACAGCAAGGCTTTATGCATTGTTCTTAGCAGCTTTAATAGCTGGCGCCTTTATCTTTATCTCCTGCAATAAAAGCAGCAGCGGCACGGGCCATCTGGAAGTAAGACTGACAGATGACCCTTCGGCATATGATGCCGTATACATCGATGTCCAGAAAGTAGAGGTCAATGTTTCCCCGGACGCGGAGACGAATTCGGGATGGCAGACACTCTCTATACTTCATCCTGGTATTTACAACCTGCTTGATTTTAGAAATGGCATCGACACGGTGCTGGCCGCCGCGGACCTTCCCGCGGGAAAGCTGTCCCAGATGCGCCTGGTCCTTGGCAACAACAACTCGGTTGTAATAAACGGCCAATCGTATCCGCTGGCAACTCCTTCGGCACAACAATCGGGATTAAAATTCAATATACACGCAACATTGACCGGGGGCATCGTCTATCGCCTCTGGATAGATTTTGACGCGACCCGCTCCATTGTAACGACGGGCAGCGGCGAATACTCGTTGAAGCCCGTGATCCGGACTTATACCGAGGCGATCGGAGGCAGTATCAAGGGATATGTCCATCCTGCCGGGATCAAACCACAGGTATGGGCTGTACAGGGTACTGATTCCCTGCTGGCATTGCCGGATTCGGCCACCGGCTATTATTTCATTGGCGGCGTGAATGCCGGCGCCTGGAACTTGTCGTTCCATGCGCAGGATCTCACCTATGCAGACACTGCATTTGCGGTGACGGTAAGTACAGGTGTAGTGACCGATGCAGGAACGGTGACCTTGCAAAAGAAGTAAGCCCGTTTTTAGATCCGACTGATCCGGGCACGAATGTTTTTCATTTGTTGCCCGGATCTATCCTGTGAAAAAGTAGATGATGTGCTGAACAGATCAACGCATTAAATCCGTGCTTATGAAATACACTTTTACCCTCTTCCTGCTTGCGGTGAGTTCGCTCACCTTGCCGGCATTTTCCCAATTGAACAATGGCGGTCTCAACGCCCGTTTCGGCGTTGACGCAGATACCCGCGCCAACTATATGAAGTATGGCATGACGACGGGATCGGTCACCAGTGATGACTGGTTCTCACCCTCGCTTTCCGGCTATAACGTGATCGATACTTCCAATGCAGCTTATTATCTGTCGTTACTGCAGGGAGGCGCCAATTTGGGTTTTAACAAAAGAATGTCGGCACCACTTTATTCCAGGGTAAGCGGAAAATTATGGCTGGATGCTGTCTATGGAAGGGATTATCTGGCAACAAACCCTTTGTTTGATTCAACCCTCTTTACTATTGCCAGTAAGAACGGGGATAACCCCAGCATCTGGGCGGGCGGAACCTCGAACGTTCCCGATAAAAATGACCTCGTGGACGTTTTTGCCCATATGCGCAGGGATGGTGCCAGTGTTTATGATTCAATGTGGCTTTTCACCGGCGTATCCACTGTCGGCGTTTCCGGATCGAGATACTTCGATATAGAGCTTTACAAAAAGAATTTCAGCTACAACCAGGGGGCCGGCACTTTTTCCACCGCAGGAACAGAGGCCGGTCACACCCAATGGCTCTTCGACGCCAGCGGGAATATTACGCAAACAGGGGACCTGATCCTTGCCGTCAATTATTCTCCCGGAGCGCCACCTGTAGTGGATGTACGCATTTGGGTCAGCAGCACAACTTTCACCACTGTTACGCCCGCTTACTTCAAATTTGGCGCGAGTTTCGATGGCGCCACCGCTTCTCCTGCTTATGGGTATGCATCCATCTTATCCAAGACCGGCGCCACGAATTTTGGTTCCGGCATCGCAAATTATTCTGCAACGGCCACAGACGATACGACCTATGCTACGCCCTGGGGAACGGAACGATCAGACAAGACCTGGGGGACGCAATACCAGACCTTACAATTTATCGAAATGGGATTGAACCTGACCAGGATCGGGTTGGACCCGGCATTGTATGCTGCATTAGGAATGAATCCCTGTCAGTCCTTGTTCTCTAATATTTTTTTCAAATCCCGGTCATCCAATTCTTTTACCTCCAATATGCAGGATTTCGTGGTGCCGCTGGTTTTCGTACAGACGCCAGTTATGGATTATTCTTTGAAACCTGATACCCTGCGGTGCAATCGTACGGTGGGCACCATTCAGATCACCAATAACACCACGGCGGGGTATTATACCTGGCAGACCGCCAACGGAACTATTTCCGGCGCGAACACGGACAGCTCGCAGATCAATATCACCAAACCCGGTACCTATATCGTGTCAGCTTCTCCAGCCTCGGGCTGCCCTGCCACGAGGAAAGACACCGTGGTCATACCGATAGATACTTTCCCACCGAAAGCTTCTATTGCGGTATCGCTGATGGGTAGTTTTTCTTACCTGCAGTTGTATGGAGGCGATGTCGCCGGCAGCAATTATTCCACTCCTTTCGGCGGATCGAAGGGATTATTATGGGACTGGAGCGGCCCCAATGCATTTTCTTCCACTATCCAGAATCCCAGGACTGCAGATACAACATCGGCATGGGGCGACTACCAGCTGATCGTCACGGAAAAAAGGAATGGCTGTAAGGATACGGCTGTGAAAAATATCAGTATCGCTGAATTCATTGTGCTATTGAACAATAGCCTGCCCGTGAAGGGCATCTACAGCGATCATTCGATCATCCTGACCTGGGAAGATGGCAACGAAGAGCTGGCCAGGTTCTATGAGATTGACAAATACACCGGGAATAACGGATACAAGCCGATCGGCATCCTGTCGAACAATAGCGGGACAGGCAATGCGGCTTCGGGGTCTTTTTCTTTCACGGACGAACATCCTGCGCCCGGTGATAATTTATACCGGATCAAGGCTATTGGCAACAACGGGCTGGTGTATTATTCACCTGTTGTCTCCGTGGCCGCGGATGCAGCCGGACTACAAAGCATTTACCTGGCAGGAAATTCTTCCGGGTCCGGAGGAATGAGCTTGTTCGTCAATGCCGGTGCGGATTGCAAGGCAACTATTGTTATGTATAGCATTGCGGGGCAGACTTTGCAGGAGAAAAATGTGCAGCTTGCCAAGGGCCTGAATACGATCGGGCTTCCTGTTGTAAATGCACAGCCCGGGAGCGTACAGGTGATGGCATTACTGATCAATGGACGGATAGCATATTCGCAAAAAATAAAGTTCTGATCCCGGCAGGAAAGATCAGAATTCAATATGGGCCCTTGCTGAAAATACATGTACGGGACCTCTGTCCTGGTTGTAAGCGGGATGATCGACGAACTGGTAATCCAGGGTAGCGTAAAGATTATAGAACAGCCTGCATTGATAGAACACCTCTGCAATGTTCTCCCGGCCATAATGTGGCAGCTTGCCATCGCCGATCATGAACCCGTATCCGCCGATGGCGAGAAAGTCGCGATGACCATCGGAAAGTCCATTGGACAATACGGCGACGCCGATGTTGTCCGCCGATCTCTTCCAGCTTTTACCATAGATCCGGATGCCGCCGCTGATGGTGTTGTCGATCTCCGCGAAAGCCCAGGAGGCATTCTTCCCATCATTCCAGCCCAGGCGGAAGAAGGCGTTGATGTCCTGGCTCAGTTCCTGCTCGGCGTTGATGCCCAAACCATATTTCTTACCATCGTATGCTTTGCCGTTGAGGACATCCAGGGTCGTGTCGGTACCGTTCTCTTTGGCGGCGATGACATCCTTATACCGGGGACCTTTGTTGACGTTGTAGAAGGCCAGCAGCCGGAGAACGCCTTTGTGCTGGTGCAGGGTATATCTTTTCTCCCATTCCAGGTTTTCGCTGCTGGTATGCGTATAATGCCAGTCGAGCTCAGGACCGTTGGCGTATTTTGGTTCCAATGCAGTGCCCAGCCGCAGGGTCCAGCCCGGCCTGACGTATTCGGCCACGAAGCCGTAGGTATAGCCGCGAGTGTTGGCGGCATAATCATAGGCGCCATTGTTCATTAAGGCCCAGTTCATAAAGTCGGAACGGGGGTCGTGACTGACACTGCTGTTGTCGAAGAAGTCGCCCAGGGAAAATTTGCCGGCTGTCAGGGTCAGCCTGGAAGTGGAGACCCGTTCTTTTACCTGGTTGGCGTCATCGACGATGTCTTCATAATGATCTTTATCGAGGGAGATGTGCTGGCGAAGGAAGGCACGCGCCACATATACGGTCGGTTCCGGGTTGCCTATGCGGAATGTCTCGCCATTGGGGAAGCCTGCGATGCCCAGCGTGCTGCCGAAGCCTTTGCCGCCGGCCATCTCGGGGTTGAAATAAATGGCAGCTCCGTGCCAGAGGCGTCGTCCCAGGTAGGCGGTGGTGGTGACGGAATAGGCTCGTTCATGTGCAGGCGTCAGGCTGTTCTGTCCACTGTAGGGGGCGTGAAAGGTAGGATGTCCCTGTAGTATGCCGGTGAACTGAAGGTGATAGCTCCAGCCGGAATCTTCTAGCAGGGGATCTCCGTTCTGCGCCGACGTACGCAGGATCAGCAGGGAAAATGTTACGATAAGCAGGGTCGATGAAGAAAAGCGTCTTTTGAGCATAGCCTGTTGGATAAACAAGGCGCAAAACTATATCGGAAGGAGTAAGTGATGAAATATTTTAATGCTACCGTGTTGCTTTTACCATCCTGTTCTTCCCCTGCATGTCTTTTCTTACTGTAATTTCCCCGTAGCCGGCTCCTTTGAAGATACCTGCCACGAGGCTGGCCAGGTCTTCATGGATCTCTGCATATACGGCCCCTTGCATTGACAACCTTTCCATTCCCAGGCGGGCGATGGCCTGATAGAAAACGACGGGGTCCTCGTCCTTTACGAATAGGGCCAGGTGCGGCTCATGGTTGACAACATGGGGGGACATCGTAGATTTGTCTTTCAGGGGAATATAAGGAGGGTTGCTGACGATGAGATCGAGGGGGGGCAGATGTTCCCGCTGGTCGCTGTCCAGGATATCGAGCAACAGGAAGTCGACTTCGGCTCCCAGGGTGGTGGCATTGCGCCTGGCGACTGCCAGGGCATCGGCGCTGATATCACAGGCATGGACCAGGGAGGCGGGAATACGTTTTTTCAGGGAGATGGCGATGCATCCGCTGCCTGTGCCTACATCCAGGATCACGGGGGAGAGGGGTGCGGGCGCTGCAGCAGTGTCTGCTGTTACCCATTCCACGAGTTCTTCCGTCTCGGGACGGGGGATGAGAACATGTTCGTCCACATAGAATTTCATGCCGCAGAACCAGCTTTCCTGGAGGACATATTGTACGGGCTGGAGCTTTGAAAGCCCAAAGATATACTGGTGAAAGATATCCGTCTGAACGGGACTCAGCATAACGTCCTTGTTCAACAGGCGATCTATTTTTCTTTTGCCTGTAATATTCTCCAATACGAGGTCGCCGATCTGGGCGGCTTCCCTTTCGCCATAGAGGGGCGTTAAGCGGGAGAGTAATTCCCTTTGGGCCTGTGTGATATCCATACCTAAAAATAAGTAAATTTGCGGCTTGAATCTCCCGGAATTATACGTATATCGTTGTTTGGAGCTGGCCCGGCTGGGAAACGGCCATGTCGCCCCCAATCCCATGGTAGGCGCCGTGCTGGTATATGAGGATCGGATCATTGGAGAAGGCTACCATATGAAGTATGGCCAGGCGCATGCGGAGGTGAACTGTATTGCTGCCGTAAAAGATGAGGACAGGGAGCTTATCCCGCAATCCACGATCTACGTATCGCTGGAGCCCTGCGCTCATTTTGGCAAGACGCCGCCTTGTGCCGACCTGATCATCCGGGAGCGGATACCACGGGTGGTGGTGGGCTGTCGTGACCCTTTTCCCCTGGTGGACGGGAAAGGCATCGAAAAAATGAAGGCGGCTGGTATCTCCGTCGAAGTCGGGGTATTGGAGAAAGAATGTATGGAGCTGAACAGGCGCTTTTTCACCTTTAATACGCAGCACCGTCCTTATATCGTGCTGAAATGGGCGCAGAGCATGGATGGGAAAATGGGGGGTGGGGTCAGCAACAAGCCGCAAGCTACAAGCTACAAGGAGGAAGAAAATAAAAGGATCCTGATCTCCAATGAGTATACGAACCGGCTGGTGCACAAATGGCGGTCTGAAGAGGCTGCTATCCTGGTAGGAACGAATACGGCCTTGCTGGATGATCCGGCATTGACGGTGAGATTATGGAAGGGGCCGGACCCTATCCGGCTCGTGATCGATAAGGATCTCCGCCTGCCTGCGTCCCTCCGGCTTTTTGACGGGCAGGTGAGGACGGTGGTTTTTAATCTGGAAAAGCATGAGGAGCAGGGGAACCTGCAGTATTACCAACTGGCGGAGGATAGCAGCCTGGTACAGCAGCTGGTGGTGGCCTTGCATCAGCTGAAGATCCAAAGCGTGCTGGTAGAGGGTGGGGCGGCCCTGCTGCAATCTTTTATCGACGAGGGATATTGGGACGAGGCGCGCATCATAACAAACGAGGCCTTACAGATCCCCGGTGGATTGGCTTCGCCGATGTTGCCGGGAGGACGGCTGGTTTCCCAGGAAAAGCTCTTTTCGGACGTAATCAGCTACTATAATAAGACATGACGGAACAAGATTTTTACTATACGATCGAAAAGGAAGCGACGGCAGAGTTCAAAGACAGGGGAAGCAAGTTCATCGGCTATGCATCACCGGTAAGCAGCGTGGAGGGTTTTAAGGAAAAGCTGAATGAAGTGAAGAAGCTGCATCCAAAGGCTACGCATCATTGCTTTGCTTACCGTCTTGGGTTGGATGGGAATACTTACCGGGTCAGCGATGACGGAGAACCTTCCGGATCGGCAGGCCGGCCTATATTGGGTCAGATCGACAGCAAGGAACTGGTGAATGTGCTGGTGGTCGTGGTCCGTTATTTCGGTGGAACGCTGCTGGGTGTGCCGGGCCTGATCAATGCGTATAAGTCGGCCGCCGCCCTGGCATTGCAGACGACTCCGCTGGTGCAGCGGCAGGTGGAGCAGGAACTGATGGTGCAATTCGACTATACACAGCTGAACGAGATCATGCGTGTCGTAAAGCAGTACAATGGTCGTGTCATCAGCCAGGAAATGCAGCTATTCTGCAGTATGAAGCTGGCTGTTCCCAGGAACCGCTGTACAGAAATCAACTACATATTAAAGGAATTGCGTAACGTGGAAGTCTCGCTGGTCAAGGCCGCGGGGTGACACGCCTGGAATTAGGATAATGTTTAATGAAAGCTCAGGTAAAGGACTTTTCTGGAGGAAAGACTATGCAGTCCTGGCTTTTTTTCGTTTCTTACGGTAACTATTATCCGAAATCTAAAGAAAACCCTTATGCGCAAGCAACTCCTACTCCTGACCTTTCCCATTGTTTTTCTCCTTGTAATTATTGCCTGCAATAAATACAAGGACTCGCCGCCACCTTCCTCCGGCAATGAATTGCCGGAAGAGAAAACCGTCACCGCCAGCCTGCAAGGCAAAGTGCTGGATGAGAATGGCGCACCGGTGGCCGGCGCTACTGTCACCAGTGGTGACGCCAGCACTTCTACGGATGAGCATGGCGTTTTCAATTTTTCCAGGATCAAACTATCTTCCCGATTTGGCTATGTAAAAGTGGTCAAGCAAGGCTATTTTGCCGGATCGCGCAGCATCCTGACTACCGCGGGAAGTGAGAACTTTGTTTCGATCAAGCTGATACCCAGGACTTCCAAAGGAAGTTTTTCGGCATCCAGCGGGGGCGTAGTCACCGTGCAGACGGGTAGTACAGTAACTTTTGACGGGGCTTCGATCGTGAATGCGGCTACGAATGCCGCGTACAATGGTACCGTCCATATATATGCGTCGTACCTGGACCCGACGGCCACGGATGTTCCGGCCCGTATGCCGGGTGACCTGCGTGGTATTGGCGGGGATGGCAAAGAGACGATGCTGCAGTCCTTCGGGATGATGGTGGTAGAGCTTGAAGGCGATGGGGGCGAGAAGCTGCAGATCGCCGGCGGCAAAAAAGCGACCATTTCTATGCAGATCCCGGACGCGTTAAAAGGCAGCGCTCCTTCCACCATTCCTTTATGGTATTTCAATGACACCACCGGAAGATGGATCGAGCAGGGAGTGGCTACACGTAAAGGTGACCTGTATGTGGGTGAGACCACTCACTTTTCCTGGTGGAACTGCGATGCACCTGTAGGGACGGTGAGCTTTCATGTACAGCTGAAGGACGCGCATGGCAACCCGCTGGCGTATACCTATCTGCGGTTTACTTCTCCTACGCTGGGCACCCGTGGTGGTTTTACAACCGCCGATGGCTATGCGTCAGGGCTGATACCCAAGGGCCAGGTATTAAAGATGGAGGCGTTGAATAGCTGCGGTTCTGCTTATTTTGGGGTGAACATCGGACCTGCATTGGGTGACCAGGAACTTGGTACGTTGACAGTGACGGATGAGCGGGCCGTACTCACGCTGACGGGTACAGTGGTCAATTGCAATGGGGGGAACGTAGACAGCGGTTATGTACAAGCCATCGTGGATGGATTGCAATACCGTGCGAATGTCGTGAAAGGAGCGTTCTCCCTTGCGATGCCGCGATGTGGTTCGGAAGCTGCCGATGCTAAGTTAGTAGCGGGCGATTATAAGACATTGCAGCAGAGCAATACTATTACCTTACCGGTGACCACGGGCAGCATTGATGCGGGGAAGCTCAGCGCCTGCGGCAGCGATATCAATCAGTATTTCAATATTACGTTCAAGGGGCAGACCTATAATATGACGGTGAACCCTGACTCAGTCTGTTATGCTGAGGCTCCCATGGGGGATACCATCAGGCAATACGCCTTCTTGGTGGATGAGAGCTATAACAACTATGGCTTAACCTATATCTGGTGGATCCATGGGCAGGAGTTTAAAGGCGTCGGGACCTATCGGACATCCGGCTATATGACGATCAACGGCATCTATTACACGCACCCCACGCTCGATGACAGCAGTCCGAAATGTACCATCAAAACATTTGGAGCTGTGAATGAATTTATTACAGGGACCGTTACCGGACAATTAAAGGATACGACGGGTACATGGTTCCCGCTGACCTGCGATTTCAAGGTGAAAAGAGTGCGTTAGGCATTGCAGGATATAAATAGCAATTTAGGTGTATATATAAAAGGGGAATGGTGTCGAAATAACCAGATTTCGCCATTCCCCTATACTTTTGGGTAGGATTTGATCGTTGTAATTCCTTATATCAAATCAATATCCCTTGAGAAACTACCGCCTGACCCTGATCCTCGCTGTATTAGCCTCATTTACGGCGTTTTATGCCTGTAATAAATATAAGGACACCCTGCCTCCCTCCAATGAATTACCTGAAGATAAGGTAGTAACTGCAAGTGTGCAGGGAAGGGTATTGGATGAGAACGGCCTGCCGGTGCAAGGGGCTGCGGTTACCAGCGGAACGGCCAACACGACGACGGACGTAAACGGAGTTTTTAATTTCACCGATATATCATTGTCATCCCGGTTTGGCTTTGTGAAGGTGGTTAAGCAGGGGTATTTCACCGGGTCTCGCAGCATACTGACTAGTGCAGCCTCTTCCAACTATATTACGATCTCGTTGATACCACGTACTTCCAAAGGAACTTTCACAGCATCCGGCGGCGGGAGTGTTGTTGTGGAGACAGGAGATACCGTGGCTTTCGACGGGGCTTCCGTTGTGAATGCTGCTACGAATGCGGCTTATTCAGGGACGGTACATGTTTATGCGGCTTACCTGGACCCTTTGTCACAGGATGCCGCCGGACGAATGCCTGGTGACCTCCGGGGCATTGGCGCCGATGGGAAGGAAACGATGTTGCAATCGTTTGGCATGATGGTGGTTGAGCTGGAAGGGGACGGGGGCGAGAAACTGCAGATCGCGCCAGGGAAAATGGCAAGCATTACGATGAAAATACCGGATGCGTTGAAGGCGACTGCGGCTTCGACGATCCCTTTATGGTATTTCAATGACACCACCGGAAGGTGGATCGAGCAAGGGACGGCTACCCGTAAGGGTGATTCATACTGCGGTCAGACGGCGCATTTCACCTGGTGGAATTATGATGCTCCGACGGGCGCCGTCAATCTCAAATTGCGGGTGAAGGATCAGCATGGTAATCCGCTGACCTATGTACGTATAGATATCACTTCTCCCACTTTCGGCACCAAGTCGGGCTATACAGATGCCTCCGGCTATGTGTCGGGACTTATTCCAAAGGGAGAGACCCTGCAGCTGAAGGTGATAAGCTCCTGTGGATCTTTATTGGCGGGGGCAAATGTCGGCCCAGCGCTGGCAGACCAGGACCTTGGAATATTGACGGTCAACAGCGATATAGCGACGCTTACGCTTTCGGGTACGGTGGTGGATTGTAATGGCGGTGTTGTCGACAGCGGATATGTTAGCGTAGTGGTGGAAGGGCTGAATTACAGGGGTGCTGTATTGAAAGGAGCTTTTTCTGTGAATGTGACGAGGTGTGCTACTGCAGCTACATCGGTCTCGCTGGTAGCCGGCGATTATAAGACACTGCAGCAGGGAAGCACTTCATTGTCCGCGGATACGGGTAAAAAGGATGCGGGCCAGCTGACAGCCTGCGGGACTTCCATCGATCAGTTTATCAGTGTGATCGTGGATGGTACAACCTATGCCGTGAGTTCTCCGCCAGATAGCGTGGCATATAATGCCACCAGCTCGGCGAGTGTTTTCTGGGGCGCCCCTGCTGCCGGCACTTCGGGTGCACAAATCGCATTCCAGCTGAATAACCTTTCGGGAACCGGCACTATTCCCGCCAACTATTTTAATATTATCACTTCCGGAAGGACGCTTGTTCAAAATGGCGACATGCAATGCACTATTTCGCAGTATGGAGCCATCAATGAGTTTGTTGTGGGCAGCCTCATAGGGACGGTGAAAGACACTACCAGCCAGGCCATTTTACCGATGACGGGAAATTTTAAAGTGAAGAGAACGAATTAAGCATCAAACCGGCTGCTGACCACCAGGTCCTTGTTTCCGGCGGTGTATTTATAAAATCCTTCGCCGGATTTAACCCCGAGATAGCCGGCGGTGACCATATTGGTCAGCAGGGGGCAGGGGGCATATTTCGGGTTGCCGAAGCCATCGTGCAAAACTTTCAGGATAGAGTGGCAGACATCCAGCCCGATGAAGTCGGCCAGCTGTAAGGGTCCCATGGGGTGGGCCATCCCCAATTTCATTACCGTATCGATCTCCTGCACGCCTGCAACGCCTTCATAGAGGCTGAAAATGGCTTCATTGATCATGGGCATCAGGATACGGTTGGCTATGAAACCGGGATAATCATTCACCACGCAGGGGATCTTTCCCAATTGTCCGGCAATGTCTACCATTTGGCGGGTGACCTCCTTGTCCGTTGCATAGCCGTTGATGATCTCTATAAGCTTCATTACAGGGACAGGGTTCATAAAATGCAGACCGATGACGGACTGGGGGCGCCGTGTAACGGAAGCGATCTTTGTAATGGAGATGGAGGAGGTATTGGAAGCCAACAGGCATCCTGCGGGGCAAAGCTGGTCCAGCTGGCGGAATATGGAGAGTTTTATCTCCAGGTTCTCCGTAGCAGCCTCTACGACCAATTCAGCGTCTTTTACGCCTTTTTCCAGCCCTGAATGGATGGTGATAGCCTGGAGGGTGGCGTTCTTACCTTCTTCGGTCAGCAGGCTTTTGGCCACTTGTCTGTCCAGGTTGCGTGAGATGGTCTGCAAGGCTTTGTCCAGCTGGGCGGCATTGGTGTCTATAAGATTGACAATGAATCCGTTCTGGGCAAAAACGTGGGCAATGCCATTACCCATGGTACCGGCGCCGACGACTGCAATTCTTTTTATCATATGGTTAGTTAGCTTGCTTGATGGCCAGGCTGCTGATGAAAGGGATCAATTGTTATTTCTGAAATCACCTCGTTTCCAGGCCTGGATGAAATCGGCCCAGGCGACGGGGTTGAAGATATTTTGCGGCGGCGCCTGTCCCTGGTAATAATACCGGGTGGCCTGTTGCGATAAATAGCGGCTGGCGGCTTCGCCTGCGCTGGCCGGAAGAGTACGCGCCAATATCCGCCGTTTGGCTGCGTCGGTATTCTGCCGGGCGATCTCGATATTGTCATCCGGAACCGGGGTATTGACGAAATCCCGTTCAAACTGCTCCCTGGTGGGCCTTGGTTTGATGATGGTGGCCGGCAGGTACTGGGCGTCATTGACCATTAGCTGGATGATACTGTATTGATTACCATGGAAAGTATCGGGAATGTTGAGAAGGACGGGCTTATAGCCTATGCTGGTGAATTCGATCTGATCCCCTTTGAGCACTACGATCGAGAATACACCCTGGTCGCTGGAATAAGTGCCCTGGTTACGCCCTTTTACGATGATGCTTACAGCTGGAATGCCTTTAAGGCTGTCTGCCGTCATGACGACGCCATAGAGCTGAACCACTGAATCCTTGAGTTTGTCGAACTGCGCATGCACTGCAAAAGGTGCGGAAAGTAATAAAAAGTATAGTAAAAATTTTTTCATTCAGCGATCTTTTGGCGTCCGTACAGGGCCTTGTGACACAAGGATTTCAAAATTAAACTTTAAACCTTAAATAGTAAACAAAGTAAGGCCGTCATTGGTTAATTTTGTCTCAAATTAGAGTTTTTAACAAAATCTTGCGCATGACCCAGGAAAAAGTTTTAGCGGCTTTAAGTAACGTACAGGAACCTGATCTTGGGAAGGATATCGTTACGCTGAACATGGTGAAAGACGTGGAGATCGACGGGAATTATGTTTCATTTACGGTGGTGCTGACTACGCCTGCCTGCCCGATGAAGGATCATATTAAAAATGCCTGTATCAATGCAGTGCGGCTGCTGGTGAATAAAGAAGCTACGGTGAACGTAAAGTTCACTGCCAATACGAGCACGAACCGGAAGGATATACAATCTCAGTCCCCGTTGCCCAAAGTGAAGAATGTGATTGCCGTTGTCAGCGGCAAAGGCGGTGTTGGGAAGAGCACGGTGGCTGCCAATTTTGCTTTGGCCCTGGCCAGGGGAGGCGCTTCCGTGGGGCTGATGGATGCGGACATCTATGGGCCCAGCGTGCCTATCATGTTTGGTGTCAGAGGGGAGCGTCCCATGATGACGGGCGGCAAGGATGGCGGCAAAGGGATGATCGTGCCGCTGGAGAAATACGGCATCAGGCTGATGAGCATCGGGCTATTGGTGGATGAAAAGAATGCTGTGGTATGGCGGGGACCGATGGCCAGCAGCGCCATACGTCAATTTATAACCGATGTTGCGTGGGAAGAACTGGATTACCTGGTGATCGATATGCCGCCGGGTACCGGGGATATTCACCTGACGTTGCTGCAGACGGCGCCGGTGACGGGCGTGATCGTTGTGACTACACCCCAGGATGTGGCTTTGGCGGATGCCAAAAAAGGGATTGCTATGTTTGGCCAGGCGCAATTGAAGATCCCGATCATCGGTCTTGTGGAGAACATGAGCTATTTCACACCGGCGGAATTACCCGAAAACAAATATTACATCTTCGGCAAGGATGGCGGAAAAAGACTGGCAGAAGAATATGATATTCCCTTTTTGGGACAGATCCCGCTTGTACAAAGCATACGCGAAGGAGGCGACTCGGGTGTGCCTATCATGATGAGCGAGGATGCCGTGACCAAAAAAGCGTTTTTCGATTTTGCCGGCAATGCGGCCCGCAGCATCGCGATGCTGAATGCAAATATGCGGTCCGAGCGGGTGGCGGAAGTGGTGGC